>Ga0116231_10003533_pt1 | contig 32401 bp, 24 predicted proteins | sample S1TSphgellanicum_2_FD_89695 | JGI IMG/M metagenome (GOLD analysis project Ga0116231, IMG submission 89695) | Host-associated microbial communities from peat moss isolated from Minnesota, USA - S1T2_Fd - Sphagnum magellanicum MG | ecosystem: Host-associated > Plants > Peat moss > Unclassified... | reverse complement strand
TCCAACTTTCTACCACGATTGGGCCATGAGCACCCTCCCCAACGGTTTCCATACTGGCGATTCTCTTGGTACAACAATTCTTACTCCTACAACCTCCAATATGCTTCAATTCCTGAATGCTCATAGCACTACCAGCTCTTCTATTATCTAGAGTTATAACTTCTGCACAGGCTATGTAAAACGAAGTTTTTGTAAGGAGTTCATCACCATAGGGTGCACTAGGCTCTGCAAGAACTCTAAGAGAGACGATCATGAATGACCAAGTGCGTTATGAATTGCTGAGGCCGGCCTAAAATATTGCTGGATTGCTGCAGACTGCGTGTATGCAAGCGGGCAGGACAGCGTGATGCAAGTCACTGTAGACGATTACAACACTTGTAACACGATGCACCCAATCCAGTCATGGACTACCGGGCCTGGTGCTTACCCGCTCCAAGGTTATACCATCCTCTACTTCATCAGTGGAGCACCAGGCCACTGCGCTGCGGGGGAGAAGATAACCATTGAAGTTCTCAACGCGCTGGTGGTGTAATAGGAGGGAGCAGCTGCTGCTTCATGTGCTACGCTGATCAATGTGATAAAGAAATAATAAGAGAGGGCATAATAGAAGGCTCATTCATCGCTGCTGCTGCTGTTGCTGCTGCAGGATGTTTGTTTGTTTGTTTGTTTTCCCCATGTCTTGTTAATGCTGAACTCCACCAAAGATTTTCATGAACTGGATTTTCATTTGTTCTTGCTTCACATCTCTAATGAATCATCTTATTTGCACCATGGTTTGGGAGATTTCACTGCAACAAAACAAAACAAAACAATCTCCCTTAATAGACTTATTATTGTACGTTGTAGGTTCTTAGAGCTCATCACTATCATGATGAAATTATCATGTTTTGAAAGATGAAATGGTCCAGAATCATAAAGAATTTTATAAAAAAAACAATCCTTGCATTTAGAGTGGGCTTACTCCCAAAAACCTGCCTGGAGATCTGTTATCTTACAGTATATTGCACTCTCCAGACTACAAGAGTGGGTTAGATAGATACCACACCCTTCTTTTTTCTAATTTCTTTATGAAGAGTAAGGGACACTGCTTTGGGGCTTCACATCTCAAACCTGTGAAGCCCCTCAGGGAGATCCCTTACCCTACAAATAAGGATTGAAAGAAAGTGACTTTGTTTTTTGCATTTTGCGTGTTGCTTGCAAATCTACTTCATAGGTCTACACACCTGTTGTGTGTGTCTTCAAGAAGAAAAGGAGATGAGAATAACAGAACCATAAGGAGGAGCCCACCACACAAAGTTGACAGTCCAGAAAGAGACTCAAGAGACCCACCATTCAGTATGATCCTTCCTAATCCGAAGTTTGGAAAGGATGAACAATAACAGGTAACAACAACGTGAAGCCCAGTGTCTTTTCCAATGTAGTCAGCTATCCAAGCTCATTACTCTAGCATACAGTGCCACAGGGGAACTGAATTAGAGCCTTTTTAAATCAATTCCTTCAATACCCCCCAAGTGTGGCTAACTAAAACAGACAACTACATTCAAAGAAACTCTCTTTTCCACCAAGTAACAAGGATGGCCTTCACCCCAGAGCTGAAGAGCAGCAGATTAAGCACAAGCACAGATTTAGCCCAAGCACAAATCACAACCTCAGAAGCATGTAACCCTCAATCAAGCTTTATGTCTTCTTGGAACATGTGTCCATTGCTGCTAGTAGGCCCCTGATGGTCAAGCATTTCTGCTTGATCAAAGGGTAGAAACCCTCCACCATCCTTGCCTGCTTCAAACTGGGAGTCAGATGCCTTTCCCTGGTTTGTGTGCTGCAAGGTCCCACTGCTGACATGCCAAGCTATTGCTGAGTGAAAAGCTGCATCATTTTACAGAACCTGACCCCCAGGACTGTGTAATTGGGATCAGACCAGATTTGCATGGTCATTTGTTTGTGCACTGCAAAATCTTTGGAGGTTGCCCTTGGAGTATCCCTCTTGACTTGGAGCATCTGGGCAATGAGAGCCTTCAGCCTCGGGAGGAGATGAAAAGCTAGTGCCTGGTGGGAGACTTTGAGTGATTAGGTTGCAATGAACCAACAACCTCCTGACCCTGGGCTGGTAGATCAAATTCAACCACAGCTTGAGATGCCCCGGATACTTCTGTCTGCTCAAGCTGAAAAACCTTCACTCCAGCTGCTCCATCCTCTGAGTGAGTTGCATCTGTGAGTTGCTGAATTGGTGCCCCACCTGGATTAGATAGGTTTGAGACACCAACAAACTCAGATTGAGGGGTGTGAGAGTTGAGTCCAGCGGGAGCTTGAGTTGGCACCAAACTACCAGGAGCCTGAGTTGTTGCTACTACAACAGGTAATTGCTTGATTTCCAGCTGACCAGTTGCCTCTCCAAGCTGTGGCTCCAAAGCCGAGGGCCCAGCTTCCCCAGCATTGGTGGTAACAGGTGTGCCAGAGAGGGCACTGAGCCTCTGCCGCTCTTCAATAATCTGCTGTAAATACTTTCCCTGGGCCTCAATGCGCAGTTGCAAATTGCGCTGGACCTATAACCATAAGTTGCTGATCAGTTGGTCTGTCCTCAAGTAAATCACTTCAGCTTACAAGATATACCTATGAGACTGCAGAGAAGACTTTGAGACTGCACTTCCAAGATGACCAGACCAGCAAATCTACAACTAAAACAAGAAGAATGACATATCCCTTTAGCATACCACTGGTGACGACTTTGGCTGCAGGATATCCAGTAAGGAATTAATCATATGCCCAGTGATTTCAGTAAACCATTGTACAAAAATCTGCATTTTGAGTTTCTGTTGCATTTCTGGAAGCAATGGGAAGACTCAGTCACAATGTTAAGCTCACAAGATAAAGCACTTTCATGCCCACTACCCATTCTAGTAAGGTCTCTAAGTTGCATTGGGCCTACACTCAAACAAAGTAACACAAGAAGATAGACATACCTCAAGCTGTTCATGCAGACGCTTTTGTACTTCCATCTGCATTCGCAAGGCCTCTGTAATTTGAATTCCCCTGGTAAGATTTGCAATGTGACAATGAGTCACATTGTCTTCCAGTGCTGAATCTATGCAACAGGCAGTTGGCCTGAAGACAACTCACATATGCATCACACCAATGCAGATGCCATTACACCATAACAGGCTCTCTTAAAGTAGCTCTATCACAAAGAAACAAAGTTCAGGTCAAAATGAAAAAACTCACGATGTTGCATCCAGAGATGGAAACAGATCTGCTGGTGTCTTCTTCTTATCAGAAGTGCCTCCTGCAAACATGCATGCCAGTCCCAAATATCATCAAATCATCAATCACCAAAACCCTCCAAGTGGTGACACAGAAAACCAAAGTTGGCAGAAAGAATACTTTACACAAAAGACTGGATTTTGTTGACGACATGAGTGGTGTTAAAATTGTCTATTCACAATCTTCTCAAATCACTGCTGACCCAAACCATTCTGAAATTCACTGAAAGGACTCTGTTTTGTCAGGCAAGATAATCAGGAGGAGTGGGAAACATTTTGGTGACAGCTTAAGAAAGAAGAGAAATACATACCATCTGATAAAGAGTCTGGAATATACTTTGCCAACCGGTACTTCTGCAAAGAGCAACAGAAAAATATAGTATAGATTTTGAACATCAACCAATAATGGGGCATATTTGAACTTGTCACAGAAGTGCAAAACTTTCTCTATGTTTTGTAAAGTCAATTGAACTTGGTTGAACCACCAAGCAATAAACTCCATATATGAAATACTCTCTAGCACATACATACTATCCATTTTAAACAGAAGATGTTTCACACATGACACATTCATGAATACAGGGACCCAATTTGTCACCCACTACACATTTTATGAGGATGCTTTTCACAGCACAATATGGTACTCTGTAATCACAAAACATACCTGCAAGTGACTCTTTACATGGTAAATTGTAAGACCTTGCACACCCATAACCCTCAGGACACCTTTTGGGGTTGCTCCTGCCATTATCACCAAGGACCAAATGTTAGCTCCAAAAACTCATAACTTGGTGAAGTGCTGCAAGGCCCTACTAACTAGACGGCATGACAGCCTTAGAAGATGCCCAAGATGGACATGTATGAGTGCTAAGGGTTTGATATAGGGTGTGGACAATGTACATAGTCTGGGCACATACAAAGAGGGGGTTTCAATACAATCAAACAAACTCCACAAACAAATTGCCAAGAGAGAACTCACGATCAGGTCCACCCAACTGAGTGACAGCATCCACAAAGCGCTCATGGAGCTCAGGCGTCCAGCGGAGTCGCTGTTTAGCAGCAGAGCCAGCAGCACCTCCTCCCCCAGAAGCCCCCGGGCTGCCTGCTGAATAGGTTGGACCTCCAGCTGGGCTTGGTGCCCAAGGTTCGCCCGCCTGACTTTTAGACCTTTCAGGCATTACACTTGATGCTGAGAACTTTGTTGTTTGATACATTGTCTGAATCCAAACAACACAATCCATGAAAGAAAACCACAATCAGATTCTGGGAAATAATCCTATTGATGCATTCATTCCAGTATGTTTCACAATTAGCCCTAAGGTGAAGCTCGGTTTCTTAAGCCTTTTTGCATGGCCATATTCTTCATGCACCCGCCATGCAAAATTGCATACCAACCTTTTTCAGATCTTTGTTCGGACACAAATGTCTCCACCACACTGTGAAGTAGATACTGATTTATTTTTTTGGTCACAGCCAAACATCAACTGGCTGCCTGCCCTTGGCTCTCTGACTCCTCATTTGCATCCAGAAGCCCTGTTCTGCTCCTGCTGTGAGTCTCCAGCTGGCAATTCCACCAACACTCTCATTCTCTGCAGAATCCACTGCTTCTCTATCTGGCGTTAACTGTCCTGTCACCCCTGTGAACACTCCTGACTCACTACGACCCCCTAAAAGCTTCCTCTCTCTCTCTCCCTCTCTCTCTCTCTGTGCTTCAAGCTAACAACAGCCAAAGTTACACTGTAAGACCCCTCCAAGCATTGCATTTGTCAGTGTGGGTTCTCATGCAACAGCACTGAGAATTCCATGAGTTTTTCGTCGTAAATCGATTCCTAATCATAGTCCCCCACAAGAATTCCTCCCAGTATATTGGGGTGAAGACACCCACAAGCTCAAATTTCAGCTGCTACTCGCCGCCGCTCCGCTTTGAGCACCTTGCCTGCCAAAGCCGCTTTAGCCTAAGCTGGTCACGCAGCAGCAGCTAGAGAGAAAACAACAAAGAACCTTGCCCAGGAACAGTAACGAAGAGGGAAAAAAGTGGAGACAAGCAGACAACGCAATGCGAGTAACTCCAGAAACTGCTCTGAAAAGCCAAATTCCATCTCCGTCTTTGTCGTCCCCCAAACCCTAGAAGTAACTACCGCACAACCTGAAGCTCACACTGCTGCTGGACAAGAGCTTGCTTCTTCTTCTTCTTCTTCTTCTTCTTCGTCGCAACAGAAGCTCTTCCGTTTCCTCTCTCAAGGAAACAGCGGTGTTTTCTCACCCACAAACGTCTTCGTCGAAAAAAAAACAAAAAGCTCACACAAACTCCAACGAATGCTTCCGAGATACAAACTGGTACCTGCTTGCAATAGCAACAACAGCAGGCAACGTTCTCCCAAACCCTAATTACAAAACCCTAATTTTGCATAGCTCCAAGATGATGATGATGATGATGGGCAATTTGTCGGTAATGTATGGCCCATGGCCATGGGGACATTGGTACCAAGATGTGGGCCTGGACTTGGCTACTAGGTGCCTCACCCTACGCCCCTTCTTTCCCAAATACCCCCACTCTAGGGCTTTACCTAGGCCCTTCATTTTTGGATTGCCCCTGGCCTAGGGCTTTACCTGGGCCCTTCATTTACTTTGGAGCTTTACTTACATGTAACTGGTTTTGGGGTCTTATTCCGACCCTTTCTTAAGCCTTTTCCAAGGCGAGAAAAGCAGCCATCTAGAGGCTCCACACTTTTTGTGTTGTCATTGTTTTGTTTTAATGTGAGTTGATGATTGAGAACACAATTCAAATGTGAATTGACGATGAGAAAATGGGTTATGTTTGTCACAAAAGATCATATCTATCTACGAAGGAAGGTAGTTTGTTTTGTTTTGTAGTTATGAGATCCACCAAACTGGGATGCTTCAGATTGTGTTCTTCATATCCTTGGAAAGCTCTTTACGAGTAATTATGAGATCCACCAAACTGGGATGTTTCAGATTGTGTTCTTCATATCTTTGGAAAGTTCTCGATGAGGAGGAGTGCATGGGCTTTTGGTTTCATGAGGTTTGTACTTGTTGCTGCAAAAGTTCTTGAATATTGAATGATTTCTTCACTAAAAATTTCAGGAAAATTGGAATGTGCCTTTGGTGTTGTTGGAAAGATCTTGATGAGCAAGATATAAGGGAATTTATTTGATAATAATTTGAATTCAGAATGTGGGAGATATTGATTTTTAAGTGATTTCTGCCACTGAAAATTCAAATAAATTCCAAAAAAAAACCAGGTTTTGGAAGGAAAAAATCAGTTGAGGACTTGGTTACTACACTTGGGCCAACAGCCACAGGCCACACTAGCTATCATTGAACAGAACTATGACTTGCCCTACCGAGCTCATTGCATTTTTGGGGGAAAGGGACTTACCATGGTTACACCTAAAATAGTGCAAGTTTTTTTTTTTCCCTTTGTATTTGAAAGCATATGCATGCATGCACAAAAGATGCATTCGTTAATCAAAAACATCATTTGTCATTCTCATGGTAGACTTTTCGCAATTCAGGCAAAAAAAAACCTTACAATGCTTTACATTTGGGAAGGCTAGCTCCCATGGGTCCTCCCTAATTTTTGGGGCTATTGCCCCATGGAGCTATGGCCCCCAAATTAAGCGAGGCGTTTGAGAGCAAGCCTTCCCCTCCTTACACACACTCATAAAGAGAATTTTCTAGCATATTGGTAGCAACTAAGCACCTTATGTTTCATAAATATCTCTCTTAGAAAAGAGGGGGAAATTTTGTGCTTAGTCTTCTTTAATGACGTCCTTTACACATATGGCTAAAGACCTTAAACCTCATTAAAAAGAACTACAATTAGTTCCTTGCAAAATCAAGAATTGAACATCAACGGATTAAACCTTGAAACCCCCATTTTTATCCTTATTTCTTTCCAAACATTACAAATATAAGACTAAATTAGGGTCTCATTAATAGAACCAAAATTTAACATTTCCACAAGTAGGGTAAAGAGATTAGTTACTGAAAGCTTAATGCATCACAAAGTTTTAGATCCTTATACATACATACATACATTCATGCATTGTCTTTGGAGTTCAAACACATTTTGTTTTACCTTCACTTGACACACCCATAACCACATGCCATACCCATGAAGATTGATCAAACAAGAACAAGAAATAAGATATGGGTCAATGTCCAATGATAAATCAATGTTCAACAATGAGTGTGTTTATCTTTAATATAATCACTAATGAATGTACTATGGAATGCATTCAACCTAGGAATGAGGTAACCCCTCAAGGTGAGTAGGGTTTAGAAGGTAGCACTCGTCTACCATCCCATTTCATGTTCCTAAACAAAACAAGTGTTTACACTATTGATTCACATCAATGTGTAGGGGTAGGATTCATAACAAAACCTTGGGGGGATGAAACCAAGTTTGATGTGGATCCTAACATGGGATTGTCCATTCGAGGTCTTTAGTCTTTATCGGTGTTGGGTTGTTCTTAAAAATTTCACAGAATCGATTTCAGTGTTTTTTCTCAAAAGTAAACTTTGGTTTTAATTTTGGTTTTTGTAATTTAGGGGTGCTTCCAATTTCCAATTTTTTAAATTTTCAAATTAGGCTAATTTCAATTGCTAGTTCCATAACCTCTAGTTCCAATTCCAAGATCCAAAACACCAAAATTCATAATGGGGAAATACTAAATTTTTATTTCCAAAAAAAAAAAAATTACAAAAATTTGACACTATCAAAATTGATACAAAGTAGTCTAGTTTTAATTCTTAAATCACATTAAGAAGTTTCTTGATGATCAAAACCATTTTTTCCATTGCCATGTGATTTCTTGTTTAATGTCTCATGCAATTGTATTTACCACCTTGAAATATGGATTTTTGTCACCCTTGAATTTAGCCTTGAAATATCCCAAAGTTGCCTTAAATTTTCCCAAACACACTTTGCGATTACACCTTCAACTACTCTTCAAACATAGTTAGGTGAATGCATAATTGAGTGGTTCAAAAAATAGCGAATGATATATACAAATCCATAAAAATCAGTCAAATGAACATGGTTGTTACATTCTAAATTTTCATTATGGTAATCTTTGACTAAAAAATGTTCACCCACCCACAAACCTTCCCAAAATTAGGTCAAACTTACATTAAAAAAAGGATGATGTCATTTTATAATTTGAAAATCTTTAAAAAAAAACCCCACAAAAGCCACATGAACAATGCCTCACATAAAGATTTTAAAAACATATATTGGGGGGGTGGGGGAGAGAAGGTGGAGATTAAAATTAATATGGAATTATGAAATATGGTCTAATTATAACCATTCAAAAGTCAATAACACTTAATTATTATTTTTAAAAAATTATGTACACTTAATGATCATTCAGAAAAAATTATCATTTCATAGTACATCACATATTGAGTCACTGTAACAAATTGGGGAATGAAAATCAATACTAATTTCTCCATTTGTAATGTTCCATTCTAAAATCCATTATTACTAACATATGAATGTTTCATTATTAAATAACCACACAAATCTTTTCATTATAAACTTGTTGGTTTAAATTCAAATGTTTACAAAAATATACTTAAGGATATATTAATCACCATATTCATTTGTACAAAAGGTACCCAACAAGAAAAAATCCATTGTGATAAAAAAAAATGAAGCATTCAATCATGCATTAACCCAACCCCCAAATCTACCCAAAAAACATCTCCAATAGACACCCATAATCCCTTGTCCTTTCATTAATCTAAATTGAAAATGATGAAAGATAAACGTAAGAATAAAAATTTTGTTTAATCATTGAGGTGATGAAACATGGACCCAAGCGGCCTAACATTTTTCTCTTTTGGGGAAGGTGGGTGGCATTTAGATTATTTGATTTTTTATTGTTCCCAATATCTTCATCAAGATATTTTGAATAACATCACATTTTTATCCTATATGTTTTGCCCAATTTTTTCCCTGTATCATGTATAAGAAATGGGCCAAACTAGAATCAACTTCACTTTCAATATAAACATGTATGATGGAGAGCAAATTTTCAAATTATTTTCATGATGGGCTAGTCAAAATGGCTCATTGAAAAAATAAAAATTTAAGCTTGGGAGGCACCCTTTCTAGGAAAATGCAAAAATTTTAACCAAAAACAAAAAGAGGATGAACAAAATTCTCTTCTCCCCACTCCCTACCCTAAATTTAACCCACTTGAAATTGGAATTGGATTTTTTCAAAATTTTGGTTTGATTTTCATTCCAACTACATTTTTAAATTTGGATCTCAAATCAAATTCCAAAAACAAAACCAAGTGGAACTAAGTTCCTACCCAATTCTAGAAATTAAGTTTAGTTTTGGATAGGTTTTAAGTACCCAAAACCAAAACTATTCGTTCAAGTACCTAATGATTCGAATACCCACCCAACACTAGTTTTTGCCTAGCATAAAGATCTAGTAACATTCAAAAGGGTTGCGATTCTTTAAAGAAGAAAGGAGGCACCTCATGCATAAGGTTCACGGACACTTTAACACATAAGGTTTTTCAAAAAGTGACCAAACTTTTACATCTCTTTTACCCTAAAGAACCCACTTACACTCACTCAAAAAATCCTACCAATTTTTTATGAATAGGTTTTACTATGTACACATTGATAGAGCATTTGTGATGTATTTTGCTTTTTGTCATGAGCAAACAATCCTATTTTTATTTCCTCATTTTGTGTGGGTGTAAGGCACAACCCTAAAGGATTTCATAATCACAGTTTGAGCCCTTATGATTGACTAAAAAAGTGAGAACCAATGTTGGTAGGTTCTTTGGTTTGAAGTGTCAAACTAAGGGGTCAATTTCTTTTGATTCAAATTTGATCAGACACCTTTTTGGTGAAGTTGACAAAAGGAGAACCAAAGTGGGTAAGCCTTGGACTTAATGATAACTTTCACCATTCTTGTTATTTTTTAATAGTCTTCACATAGGCAAGCTACAATGTTTAGTTGAAGTGGTGAAATAGGATATTCAATGGGGGCTTTTTTCAAATTGCAAAGAAAACTAAATAGCACAATAGTGGAGAGGATGGTGATCTAATGATGGCAATGATTGATGAATGTATGCATTAACTCTTCTTAGCACATCTTGGGCTCCTTTTGAAAGGAAGTACAAAATCAATGCTTGAAAACAAGGGTATGTTAGGATGATTGGTTAAGGGTTTGGATTGGAAGATTGATTTTCACGATTATGTTTTATCCATATTTTGTTTTGTCTTGTGCCATTTGTTTCCCTAGCATCTATGTTATTGTGTATTAGATTTTGATGTGCAATGGGTCCAAATGTAAGGTATGCAAGAGTATTGCCATGTAATTGTTGTGTTCTTGGCATAACTTAGGTACCCATGTTTGGGGTTCCTTTTTAAGCTTTTGAACTACCAATAAAGTTGATAGCCACACCTTGGAACTCACAATATGTAAAGAGATGTGCATAGAACAAAGTGAGAAAGAAAGAAATTTTGCCCATATTTTGATTTTGTTCCTTCAATCATTGCACACTAGCCACCAAATTATAAATACATGAAAACTTGTGTTGAATTTCACAATGGTTTTAAACCCATAAAATGTCATGAATTCTTTCATTGCATAATATTACATTGCCAAATGAAATTTGATTTGGTTTAGTTTAATCCTTCATGAAGGAATGTAAGGAACTATGTTTTGTTTGTTGGAAGTGTTATGCTAATGAAGGCCTTACATCATAACACCACAAAATTAATCAAATCAAATCAAGGAACAGCAACTTGTATAACTAATGGATATGGACTTCATTTAAAATGTTTTGTGGGTTGTGTGAGTAGCATGGCCTCGCCCACTCTTTCTTACATTCTTTTTCTTATCATTATTCCTTGGCTATTATGGGTGTTTTATAGACCTACTACTCAAATACCCACATTTTTTACTCACATTACTTGGATTCATACTAATGTTTGACAGGGTCTTGTTTTGGTGTGTTTTTCCATCAATTTTAGTTTGAATTGGAATTGGGTCTACTTTTCAAATTTGGAATCAAATTTTTTTATAAAAATCAAATTATAAGTCAAGTTTTTATTTTATTTTATGTATAATTGAAATTGAAAGAAAAAATTTAGGGGAAAAATGATTTAAATTGTGGTTTGATTAAACATTAACCAAGAATTAACCTTGGGTCTAGTCTAGGTTAGTAAGAACTAGACCAAGAATGGGTATAATTTTCAAAATCAGAATTTATTTTTTGAAAAATTAGACCCAAAACTAATTTCTTAATTTCATTTAACATCATGAAACATATGGTGATTATAATCGGCCTTACAACTGGATTTAAATTACAACTACCACTTACATTTTCATTGCAATTCAACATATTTCTATGACATGAATGTTATTGTTGGACAAGTTGCATGAATTACAATGATTGCAACTTATCACATATGAAACCACATACATCAACAACTCATGCAATTCAATTGCAATTGTGTAGGATTAACTACCATGCAACTCCAATGCAACTAATTTGCAACTATTGTTGGAATGTCATTTTGACATTGTTTTGTTTTCATCCATCCATCAATGATGAACTTTGTTGATTTCCACTACAATTGTGGCTGTGGTGGAAACATATGAAATGGTTGCAACTAATTGGCAATTATGTGACAATTCACATCAACACAAGGTAATATTTGTGTGTAATCATAATGTACCCAATTTGAAAATGGCAATTAGGTGACTACTATGGAATAACTATTAGACACATTCATCCATTGACAAACATAATGTTGTGTGATTTTTTATTCATCCATTGACAAACCTAATGTTGCATGATTTTTCATTCATCCATCAATAAACCTAATGTTTGTGTGATTTTTCATTCATCAATTGAAAAATAAAATTTGTTGGTGTTTTTTGCAACTAAATGTTTAGTTATGGGTTTCAATGTAGATGTATGGCAATATATTTTAGTAGTTCTAAAAAACTTATAAATTGCAACTTACAACGCAAATGTGCAAACCTTGCACACACATTATCATTGTCCAAATTATGACAAATAATGTATAATTACATTCCATCACTATCTATAAACATGAAATGGATTTGAAATTGTATGCATTGACATTAAAGGTTGGAAAATGGATTATGGGAACATTTTTAGGGTTTGGGGTTTTTTTTACTAAAATAAAATTTGACTAAAAATCTAAATATATTGGCCAAAGTTACAACAAAAGTTTTCCTATACTTAAATAAAAGGTCATCACAAAAATGATGAACCATAATAATCAATATTGTCATCTAAAACACTATGTCTTTATAATTTTATTTTTTCTTTTGTTGAAATGAAGGTTGAGCCATATTTTTTTCATTCCACTTTATCTACTTGAAATTTGCCATATTTTGATATTTAATTTCACATGTGAAATGAGATCAATAACATATATATATAACATTATAATGCCAAAGATATTTAGATGTCCATAATTTTAACTTAAATAAAACTAGTTTGTAATTGCAATGCCACTAACAAAACTTCTTTATCACTAAAATGCAACATGCATAATATTGTAATGCAAAAGATATTTAAATGTCCATCCTTTCAACTTAAATAAAAATAATTTACAATTTTAATGCCATCAACAAAACTTATTTATCATTATAAAAATGTAACATATACATAACATTAACAAAAATTAAATTATAATTAGCTACACTTGCATATAATGATGATTTTGAAAATAAAATGCATTGCATACTTGAAATATCGAGTTTGGAATTCACCAAATGTGGTCTCTTACTCCACTTTTGTTATTTTGGAATTTGTCTTTTTGCATGTATTGGTTTAAATTACTGCATAACAAATAACAACACATTTAATAACATAGTTATTAGTAACCTAGCAAAATTATATATCACACATGCATGTTCTTCTATTCAAGACCATTTTTTCAAATAAAAACATCAATTTATTTTTGAAAAAACCTTACCTTGTGTGCTCAATTTTAATTTTGATGGATTCAAACATTATCAAAGTTTTACCTCTACCACAAGAACAACAAAAGTCATCATAAATGCACAAAAGTAATATCTGTGTTTTAAAAACCTAGTTGTATTACAACTCCACCTTTCAACTCAAAAATCCCAATGCTCAAACACACAAACAAAAGCCATGACATGATTCTCATAAAAAACAATTCACCCTTCAAAAATCCTACATCACTATAAGTTACATTTTTCAAATCAAATTCAAAATAAAATGGAAGATTATTTCATGCCATTTTTTAAATATATGCAAATAAACATCTCACAAAATATAAATCACGAACTTTCAACCTCTAAGAAAAAGAACAAAAACCTTTAATATCAAAAAACAAAAATAAGACTTTCAACCATAAAAAACAAGAACAAGAACTTTCAACCTTTAAGTTTTCTAAATAAACAAAACAACTTATAACAACCTTTCAACTCTACTTCTAAACTAGAAAAACAAAAAAAGTTCTTAGTTATGTAGCACATGATATGATGATTACATCATTAAAAAAAATTTAAATGCACAAAATGTTTTTTTTAAAAAATTTCCCTTTCTAATTCATTTTGAGTTTCTTAACAATAAGCATAGGTGCATGAAGGCCATTAATGCAAAAGGAAAGATTTGTTGATTTATTACCATGTGTCACTTACTTAAGGTTTCCCACCTAAATTTTATATTCCAAATTCCAAATTAAAATTTAATTGTATACTAATTGTTCACAATGATCATGTGGTTGACTTGGTTAACTTAATTAATGAGTCCACATGTTAATTTAGTTAATTTGGTTATTGTGATTTACATGTTCATTGAATGTTAGTTATTAGAAAGGGGGGAAAAAAATTATAATTTTTTTGAATTTTTTTTAATAATTTAGGCATAGACACATGATGGGTTTTAAAAAATCAACCATTGTCAATGAAGCAATTAAATGTTTAAAGTATAACACATCGAAATATATAAAAACATATCAAAATGTACACTCTAATTGAATTTGTAATACAATATATACATTGTTTTTACTTTCAACTCAAAAGTGGGTGAAAACATGGTAAAAGGAGCTAGGGGCACCAAGGTAAAAGTCTTTTTCCAAATACTGCACATGACATGTGTCATTTTTGTGTTGGTTTTTAACTTGAAATTTTTTATTTTAAATACCTAGTTTAACTATACATGTTAAATATAAATATGACTAAAAATTGATTTTATATCATATATATTATGCATTCATACCCTCTATCATATAAACATGAACAACTTTTGTTAAGGTCATATTTTCAAAATCTATAATTTTTAAAATCAAAGGCACATTTGAACCAAATGTGCTCAAATTGGTTATTAAAAAAAAAATCATCAATTCAACTCTTTTTGCCCTTATAAACATCAATGTTAAAATCATCTCTAACTTTTAAAAGGAGTGGTGCACATTTAGTAGAAAAAAAACAAGTTTGAAAAAAATAAGGATAATCCACTCTTGAAGTTTGAATGCTTTGAACATGCAAAAACATTTTTTATTTGTGTCAAACTTTGAACATGTAAACTCTACAATTAATGGAAAATATTCCAAAAAAATTTATGATAATCCAAACTATTATCTCCATGTGATTTTTCAAACATACAAAAATGTTGTTTTAAGGAATGTCCACTCACTTGGGTGGCTCCTTTTATTGTGGTTTTACCCAAATAGACTTTCACTTTCCATGAATTTTATGGTCTAACAAGTCTATAGGGTGACATGATGTTATGGTTGCAATGTACTGAAAAATTAATAATAAAAAAATTGAATAATAGTCACAAAATAGTGAAAAAATAATATTTATATAACGCCAACCTAATGGGACATTAGTTGTATCGATGGGAATCATAGTCGACAACTACTTGGAAACAAGTTGAAAGTGTCATATATAATATGCAATGAAAATCTATACATGTGGCATGATCATATGTGTCAAGGTTATGCATTAGTTACAAAATAATCAATAATTGGGTAATACATGTACCTTAGTTTGTAACGTAGTTGTCACATGTTACTAAACTGCAACTTATCAACAAAATCAAATATGGTTGACTACAACTATATCTATGGTGTGTACATTTCATTGTATAAATTTCCACTTGCAACTAATTTACAACTACAATGCAACTCCTTGATTTTATGATGTGATATTTTATTTATTATTTCCTTGTATTTCCATGGGACAATTGTAACATAGTTGTATATTCACTAGTAGAAAAAGTGGGTTTTTATGACTCCATATAAGATTGTATTTTTAATCATATATGCCATTAATGACTATATGACTATGTATACCATAAAGCCACATTGTTTACCCCATCAATCTTTACCATGACTATAGTGATAAGTGACATTTGTAACTAATGTTTTCATGATTACAATCCTATCCGAGACAATTATGAAAAGCCATCGAAGGATCCAAATTGACCTTTTTATGTTGTTGGATTATATTATTATTATAAAAATGGCAAGCCTAGGTATCCATTGAGAAGATGCCATGTGGCACACATAAGCATCCATTTGTGATGTTGTCATGTGGAAGCCCAAGCAACAAATGATATGGTGCCATGTGGCAAACATTGGGCATCAAATGAGGTGTTACCATGTGGCAAGCCTAGTACCTAGGCACCTATGGACCTAGTACCTAGGAATAACATCTAGGCTAGAAACCTAAGCACCTCGTCAACTAGGTTCAACATCTTAAGCACCTAGGCTAAAACTATTCCCGCATGTAACCTACCATTGATATTGAACTTAAACTACGTGGGCTAACTTAGCAACCTAATCGAAATTGGGTAGATTAACTAGGTTGCAAGATTGAAGACTTGAACCCCTAATCATTTTCACATTAAAAGGCCAAATCTTCAACCATTGCATGACATGTTTTCTATGTGATCAAGTAAGTCAATTCAAATTATGTTAACCCTTTCTTTTAATTTATTTAAATAGCTTAATTAAAATATTTTAACTTAGCCTAGGTTAGTTACTTAAGCTAACATGGCTACTCATGCTTAATACCAAAACTAGTTTAAATTATTTAGGTTATACCTAAAATATACCTAGGATATGTAAACTATACCTAGGCTATGTAGGTTATACCTAAACAAGACCTAGGCTACATGTAAGCTATACTTAAATTATATAGGTTATGCCAAGGTTATGTGGGAAAAATGAATGTGAACGTAGACATAACCTAGGTTTAGCCTACATAACCTCAATATAATTGTACATAGCCATACATATATGCCACACATTCATTTTTCCTTTTAGTCACACACACACATTGAAAAACAACTTGAACTAAAAAATTGTTTACACTAAAAATACTTGATTGGATTAAAAAAACTTACATCAGAAAACTTCTTGTGTTGAAAACCATTTTGCATACATTGAATACACTAGAAGTTGATGTACAATAATAATAATAATAAATAATCTTATATATATATTCTTATTCTTTAAAAAAAATTGAATGAAAATATATAATAAATGACATTCAAATTCAAATTGTGATATAAATTATTTTCACATATACAAAGTACTTATAATAAAATATAATACTAGAAAGGTTATAGAAAAAACTATCAACAACAACATTAAGCATTCAAAAGGTTTTTTATTTTTAAATTGATTTTAGGTTGTCAAAATCAAGTTTGTATTTCACATTGTATTGCACATTTTCATTAGGAACAACTATTAAATGAACAATAACCAAATCTCCATCACACAAACTATATTATGTGATTGGCTTATAATTTACATCCATCATCTAAATGTTCCACTCCAAGTATCATTCTATCTTTTTCATTCTTGTAGTAAACAATGTGAAGAAGAAAGCAAGTATAACTTACCACAATAAAATTCAACATGTTTTTTTAAATTGGCAAGGCATTTGAGCTCATTTTTTCCTACTGCACAAAGGAAGTGCCATTCAACATGATATTTCCAACTCCAAAGCCGAAATCATGAATGAATAGAATCAAATGGCCACACAATGTTCTTTAGTTTTGTTATGAGTGAATAACATCGAGTGGTCATTTGATATTATTTCATTAGAAGACTTGAAAAAAATGAAAAATAATGTATGATTATTGTTCAATATTTGATTCCCTAAACCACCAATAAATAAATAAATAAATAAATAAAAGAATGATTTTTAATTTTTTGCCAATTATCTAGTAATATTTGTAATGGAAAAAACATTATAAACTTCAATGGGAATGTGTGTCACATATGGAAACCACGGGATTTTATTTTTTAAATTGAGAACTTTAAAATTTGTAGAAATAAGAAAAATAGTGTGGAGTCGAAAGGGGGCAATTATTTTGAAATTGAAAAAGTGGTGTTGTCACTTAAGTAGTTATAGGAATTGAAGTACAGTTAATGTATAAGGGATAAAGTGTGGTGGTATCAAGAACAACTTGAAAAATGTGTTTTAAACTAATTTTAACTATTTTTTCCACTAGAATCCACCTACTCCCTAAACCTTATGAGTGCAATTACATTAACATGAGCCAAAGTAATTGTAACTAATGCGTAATTTTTCATGTTTTATGTCAAAAATTTTATAAATGTTATAAATCATTCAAAATTACTCATAAAAATGATTTTAATATATTATGGAAACAATATATGATAGGATTTGAAATGAATCTAATGTGGATAGAGTATGCAAAAACATTCATTAAAAATATAACTAATATTTATAAAAACTATAAATATTATTATTTATTTATAAAATCTTGAAACATGACATATTTTGAGGTAGTATATATATATATATAATAAAATATTACAACATTTTTTTGGCTCAAATCTGAATTTTTCCAAATTTCAAATGAAATATTTTTAAAATATTTTGAGAACATTTCAAACTACGCAATTACCCAAGCAAGCAAATATGGCTCCTTTAATCTTATTTGCACCTTTATCCATTAGTGTACCTTTGATTATCCATCCCCCTATAGTTACTAAAAAGCGATTGCACCAATGCTTCTACCCCAAGTTTGGGATAAAAAAAGAAATTATGTATTCAACCACAACATTAAATTGCTAGTTCATTCTACACAATTTTTGTAAAAATTTAAACCACTAATACTTTCTTCACACCTAGGCAAAAGATTGTAAAGCCTTTGCTACAATTTCTTTCAGGATCACTCTTCAAAATGATTCAAGCCACCAACTCTAACAATCTCATTGGCTACACAACTAAGCACATGCTTATTTTGAGGGCACTCTAGTTTTGTGTCTATAATTTATTTATATACTAATTATGTAACCCATCTTCTTTTGAAAGTTCATTTGTGCCATAGCATGTCACATAACATTAGGTTTCAAGGGATTACATGCATCAATAGGGAGCTTGATCTCCTTCAACATAGGTATTTATAGGTAAAAGTTCATGAATTGCTTGCATGACTTTCACTATGAAAACTTGTATCAAGCACATTACAAACATTTCCAATGAACTCATGATTATCTCAATGGTTTGCATGGGAAAATGGGTTATTGGTCTTTTATAGGTGGTCATCACATTCTTCTCTTCTTCTACCTAAGTCTTCAACCCAAGAAAACACAAAATAACAACGTTATGTATGTATGTATGTATGTATGTATTTCATATGCATGGCCCTCTTCTTTTCCTTCTTCATTAATTTTTTTTTCAACCTACTTCATGATATAACCTACTTAATACATAATGGTGCTTCCAAAGCTCAAGGAGTTTTGCCTTGAATGGACATGGGGAACATGGGGTGTTAAATGGGGGAGAATGGCTTAAATGAACCAATGAGTAACACCTATACATTAGTACCATGGTAAATACAAGTGTTAGATAGGCCTTGCCTTTTTATGAAAACCATATATCAAGTTGGTTCTTATTTCAAAATGTGAGAATTGACCTCATTTTTTTTCAATTTTTTAAAATTTTCAAATACCTGACCAAGGTATTTAATTTTTTCCCCCATTTGAACCAATTTTCAAACAACCAATTCTCATAATTTTAATATTAATCATGTATACATAACCAGTTATCATTATCCAATTTTCAATTTTAGATTTTTATTAATAACTTTTTTTTTGTTTTAATTCAAAAAATGTACAAAAAAGACTTTGGAAAATGTAAAAAACTTGAGCGATTATTAAATACCTATCATTGTTACAAATATGGTGGTTTATGAAATGAATTTTTGATTTATTTTGGACTTAAAGACCTTAATTTACTTTAAAGAAAAGATATTTACAATATTAAAAAACAAAGAATCTAGGGTTTTCAATTTTTCCCATGGAACTAATGAAAGCATTGGTTTACCCTAGGAGTTGAAAAACCATCACTAAAGCCCACTTTAGACTAAGAGTTAGGGTCAAAAAATCTTGGGGCCAATAATGAGAATTCAAACATTTCTTAGCTCATTATTTGACCCCAATTTACTAGTATAATGTTATTTCTTTGAGGGCCAATGAATTCATTTGTAAAACCATTAAAGCCAAAAAGTGATGATCGCTTCAACCCCTCATATGCTTTCATTTTTTCTTTCTTGTATAATTCTTTTTCTCATCTTTTCTTCTTTTTTCAAACTAAACCCTAAAAGTCAAGCCACCATGGATGAACATAAACACAAGATTCTTATAACTCTTGTGTTTTCCATTGTGGTTCAACATGTTATTATTGTTGTTGTGACATTGCAACAACTTGCATTTCATCAACATTATAATGCAATGATGATGACATTTGTTTCCAATATGGAAGCAAATGGGACAATAAGAAAGAGATTTGTATGGAGCTATGAGCAAACAATTTGTTTCAGGAGAAGCAACTTTTGGGCAATTATTCAACAAAGATATTCAAACAACGAACAAGGTTAATCCCAACAACTTTTCATTACTTGTGCAATATTGTAGCTCCATCATTGGCTAGGGCAAATTCACACATGAAATCATGCATTCCAATTGAACACAAGTAGTGCCCAACACTATAGGTAATGGTTACATTTTACAAATGTGTGGTGAAATGTATGGAGTGGTTGAAAACACTACTTCTATCATTATAAGAAACTTGTGCAACTATTAGAAAACATTTGAAACATTTGGTGATAGAAAGATTAATAGCAAGTAGCACAAGAAGAATGGTAAATGAGTCTGAAGAACTTCAAGGCATACCTTATGTTTTTGAGGCAATAGATGGTAGGCACATCCTAATTATTGCACCACCTATAGATCCAACTTCTTACTATTGTCGAAATGGTTCCTATTAAGCTTTACTATAAGATGTAATTGATGCAAAATGCAAGTTTTGGGACTATGATTATGAATGGGTTGGTCGCTACCATGAAAGGACATTGTCCCAAAAGTCCAACATAAACATTGGCAAGAAAGTAATGAAATGTGTTTTTTTGCCATACAAATTGGTTGAAGATGTAGCCTATTCAATGAGGTCATGGTTTTATTCACCATTCAAGGGTGCGAAAAATGGATTGCCAAGAGCAAAAGCATATTGAAACTTCACACAATCTAGTACTTGAATGGCAATGGAAAAGGCTTTTGGAGTTTTGAAAGGACAATGGAAAATCTTATTGAAAAAACTCGATATGCCATTACAAAATGTATTGGATGTGATTACAACTTCCATTTGCTTTCATAACCTATGCATTAATATCGATGTAGATAACTTAACATGGAATGGGCACAAGAAGCTAAATAAATAATGCAAAAAGAAACCAACCATCTCCTTGGATAGTTTGAACACAAGGACATATTTCATGTGGCAAAACAAGCTATCAAAGAAATGTGTTGACTACAAGACCTTGAAGGCATTACTCAAGTAGAAGAAAGGGAAGATGAAAACAATGTAAAGACAATTAAAGAAGAAGAGAAAATTGAAGAGACATCAAAATCAAAGAAAGAAAAATAAATCAAAATTAGAATAATGTCGTCAGAAGTCACTTCATGTGTTAGACCAGCGGCAGGACTCCACCGAGTAAAGCATTTAAAAATGGCTGGCAAGGTGTATTTTTCAGTGGACTTGTCAACCATACTGTCAAGGACTTGGATTCGTGAACCTACTTCAGCAATATATGCACAAGTCGAAAAAAAATGTGTGGTGCCAAAGCTGCTCTAAAGAGTTTGGAAGAGGTGGAGAAGATGACTGCGAACTTGGGTTGGATTTTCATTCATTGGTAATCTGCCAGCAACCACTGTATCCACAAGATGCTAAGACCACAGTTCTGCTGTATCAATTGAGGTTTTAATTGCTGTAACAGCAGTTGATACCTTAAGAAAAGAAAAGCATTATGGAAAGAAATGGGGTGCACTATCCCGACTGAATCATTGTGCTAATATATAAGATACAAATAGACAAGAAGTTCCACCTTCAATTTCCCAACAAGAAAATGCTTGGGACTCACTATGGATTGCATGTATAACTTTAGATTGTTAAGTCCTGTTTGGCTGCTTCATTACCAACTCCATTTTCTTCATGTCACCATGCTCCAATGTGATCCTGCTTCATCAAAACTTGCTCAGATCTGTTTGATGTTGTATTGCTTTGCTCTGTTCCATCACATGCAGTTTTGTTCAAAACCTGCACATTCTATCATAGATGCATATTGTCTCTTCTCATTCCATTATGTGGATGGTGGTGGCTTCTCATTCTCAGGGGGAGGAACAAATCTTCTCCAAAACCAATGGGAGCGCCACAAGAGGCTCATCTCCTCAATTGGAACACCTTTTGTCTCAGGGAGAAAGAAGTAGACAGATACTGTCATAATGAAAACCCATCCAGAGAAGAACAGGAAGATTCCAAACTGCATGTGACATAACATGGTTAAAAACGCTTGTGCAATCACAAACACAAACATAAGGTTCACACATACTGTAATGCTTTGGCCAGCTGAACGTGTTTGTAGTGAGAAAACCTCACTGGGAATCAGCCACCCTAAACCCCCCCATGACCAAGAAAATGCTGCCACATATAAGCAGATCAAAACAACCACTGCAGTTGCATAATTCTTTGGCAAAGGTTGGTTTCCCACAAATTTCAGTGCCAAAATGATCCCAATCAACACCTGTCCACATAAAACTGAAGAATCAGAATCAAATTGACTTCGTCATTGAAATGGAGAGTGTCTGGAGGTATATCATTTGCATTCATGTCATAAGGGTGTATATATAGTAGGTTTAACTGTTGTTAACCCTGAACCTTTAACTTTTATACAACAAAAGTTCACTCTGAGAACAAAGACGGAATTCTCATTCAAGTTTACAGACATGGTTGCACACATGATTGAAAAGAAATGGGGAGAAAGGAAAAAGATAAATAAATCTTCTGGAGTAGGAAGACCACATGCAGAATTGGATCTTGAAATTACCTGGCTAATAAACATTAGGAGACCACCCGTTAAGAGCAGTTTTCTTCGGCCCCACCGATCAACAGTAAGTATAGTAACAAATGTAAACCCCCACAAGCAAGCCCCTGTGATAACTGCTGAATAGAGTGATGCATCCGCCCCAAAACCAATTGTTTGGAAAAGCACTGGAGCATAGAATAATATATTATTAATGCCTGTAAATTCTTGGAAGAATGGGCAGAATACGGCCATGGCTAATTGCGGCCGATTCTCCCTCTGTAGAATGTTTTTGAAAGGATGCTTGACCTGCGAGCAGAGAAGTATTAGGAGCACTAGTATATCTGTCCATACAGGAATCTCAAAGGCAAACATACAACATGATCAGGGTCCAGTGTTTGCATGAAGAAGACATATGACTGGAACTCACAGTCACATGATAGCTTATTTTTGCATCTATGGACATGATTCACACACAAAATTCTGACCTGGTTGGCTGCTCGACTCGCCTCCAGTATATCATCATACTCCAAATCTACATTAGGAATGCCCCTAACTTTCTCCAAAGTGGCACGCCCCTTCTCAAAATGGCCCCGCTCTATGAGGCTGTTGGGTGTTTCTGGGCAGACTATGGAACCCAGTATGAGCAGACAGGCAGGGACTCCAGCCAATCCAAGAGAGAGGCGCCAACCCCATGGGATAAGTTTTCCTGTTCCATAGTTGATTAAGTTGGCAGTGAGATTTCCTGTGGTTGTTGCAAGCTGAAAAAGCATGTTGAGTGCCCCACGCCATCTTGCTGGTGCCAACTCTGACAAGTACAAAGGCACTGCCTGCAGTATAATACATCAATGGCAAACTCATTGTACTGAAGTTGTGTAGTCTCAGCCAGAAACATTGCAGCATTAGGACAGAGGATAGCATATCACCTTTGCAAGACAATTTGTTGTTGATATTTCACAATGTCTCTGACTGTACTTACATGAAGGCTGGATTCGTGGCACTAGGGCTAGGTTACTATATGGAAGACTACTTAGTGGATGAGCTTTATGAGTCAACACACAAATTGCCCCAAGAGAAGTGTGATAGCTTAATGAATCTAAGCAGGGCCAAATTTCAGGTCCATAAATCACAGCAGAAGCCACAACCCTAATTTTGTGTCTAATCAACTCAGGGAGAAGAAGTTTGGAGTTGAAAATAGTAGTGGAGTTCTGATAGAAAAAATAGTCCGACCTGATTGCCAAAGCCAACACCAATTCCAAGCATGATGCGGCCAATGATGAGCATGGCAAGATCTTGAGCAGCTGCATTGAGAATAGAGCCCACAAGGTAGGATGTACCTCCAATAAACATAGTAGCCTTGCGTCCCCACTTGCGTGTAGTGTATGATGCTACAAGAGTTGCCAAAAGACCTGCAATATAAAGAGATGATGTGAAAGTCTGAAGCCCTTGGTTATCGTATTTGCAGTAGTCACTTTCCTGTGCTGAAAGCTTTCGTTTGTACACCACTGGGAAAAACTTGATCAAAAAGTCGTTCATCGATGTTACCCCACCTGGGCCCCCAACCAGAAAAAAAAAAAAAAAAACAGAACCACGTGAGAGATCTGGAATTGTGGAAAAGAAACAAACAAATGGGCAGACTGGTATTACATACATCTTGCAATGTTAATCAAAACCTCAAGGGAACATGACTTGCACCATTGAGAGACTTTTGACTCCTCACATAGGAATGAGGACAAAGAAAGAGCACAAAGATGTTATAGATGAACGAGGACAGGAAATTTGCAGTGGCTCCAGGGGACAGAGCGATGGGTTGTAGAGACATAAGAAGGGTCAAATGGGTCATGCTCTAGTGCTTGTGCATGAAAGGAAAACTGAGAAATCTGGAACAAAACTCACAACTTTGTATGTTGTGAGATTACAATGTGGGGTGTTGTGTCCACAATCAAGAAAAAGAGGAAGGAGAGCTAAATCATGAGACAACAATCAATCAAATGTGTGTGTTATTGGGATGAGAAAGAAACCAGAGATGCCAATGTCGTACCCGAAGATGAGACCTCCAGTAGCTGCCAAAAGACAAGCCAGAATCACATGTATAGTAGTCTTGCCTTCGTATTCCCTGGTTGGAAGTACTCCATTAATCCCCACACCACCGTCCTCTTCTGTCATCTTTCCCCCACCACTCCCAGGACAACCCTTCTCCTCAAAATCTGTTGAGTGCAACCTCACTCAACCCTCTCTCTCTTGTGTCTTGTAGCAAATCAAAACCAAAACTCTAAACCCCGCCTTTTTTAATCTTTTGCCTTTGTGAACCTCTGGGCTTCTTCTATTCTATGAAAGTTGGGATTTCCTGTCTCTTTAATGTCTGGAAATCCTATCCAAAACGAGCTGTGAATTCCACAATTAACTGCATTCAGTGCCTACTCATTGAATCCTGAATGCAGTTTATTCAGTGTCCTCTTCAGTGAGACTACCCAAGATATCCAAATTGTAGCAGATTCTTCAACAGCAGTTTCCAAGGCTGCTGGCACCTCTGGAGTCTGACCCCAAAAGCTCCAAATGTTCTGTTACACATTCATTCATGCATGCACACAAAAATGTTATTAAAACCCTAAAAGCTACCCAAATCCACCAAGCCCATCTTACAACCCAAATTCCTTCTTGAGTCCTGCCCCATATGTCAATCTACCACATTGCTGTCAACAGAATGCTCAGGTGTTAACAAAATACTCAGGAGCCAGAAATTAGAACACCCAATGATAACAACCAAAGTTCCTCCTTTCCTTCCTTCCTTTTCTCTCTCTCTCTCTCTCTCGTCTCTCTGTCTCTCTTCTTTATATCTGTTTCTGCAAAGGAGATCCTTGCAGTTTAGTGAGTGACAAAGTAACAGCAAAGCCAAGGTTAGTTAAAAATCAAACCCCAAAAAATGGAACACTGAGAAGAGCAAGAGGAAGAAGACGAAGGACATGCTGCAGGTGGCAGGTGCACGTGAGGGTACTATAACTCCCCCCCCCCGCCCCAAGTCCCCAGGTCCCACGTTGAGAGTGAGCTACATTTACACCTGTTGCAGGCACAGTGTAACAGGAATTTTATTGAGGTACCCCCAGTGCACGCATGTAGATCTACATGAAGGACTCATTCTTTTGTCCCCAGCAAGAAGAGGCAACTTTGCTCTTTACTTTTTTTCATCTTTTCTTCTTCTTCTTCTTTTTCGGGTTGACAAATTGTTGCAGCAGCAAATTGAGAGACAAGAGAGAGAAGAAGTCGAACTTTTTTGGCTTTCTCTTTTTCAAATCATGCATCCAACTCACCAAAAAAAAATCTCATTTATCGGCAAAAGCTCGTGACAAAACAAAACTCATGTATGTAGTGACAAAACTTGTGACAAAACATGCGTCTACTGACTGTCTGAAAACTCCTGTAGTTACAGTTTCCAATGAAGTTAAGTTTGCTCAGGGTGGTGACTACTGACACCACCTGCAAGAAGTGCACTACCTAAAACGAAATCACTGTTATTGTTGTCGATTGGTAATCATAATGATTGGTCCAGGTGGTGAGAGTCAAATGGTTGCTCAGTTATGTTGTTCAGTCTTTTTTTTCCTTTCGGTAGAAGGGGTGAGGAGAAAGAATATCGTAGCCCAGGGTCAGTTTCCACATTGACAAAATGAAAATTTTTTTTTCGAAAAATGAATTTTTTTTTAAATTTTGAATTTTAAAATTTTTTTCATCATCTATTATAATATTGTGATATGAGTAAAAGGAATTTTTTCAGGATGATGTAGCCTATGATAATTATGATGATTTTCAACATGTCAACTTCACATTTTCACAAAATTTCATTTCATTATTTTGAAGATTATTTAATGACAAAACTGACCTTAGGGTAAGGTAATTATGACAATTGTGCATGTTGTCACGGAAGATGTTAAACATCTCTCAGTTTGTACTGTTCAGTTTTTCACTAGAAGGTAAAGGGGTGAGGAGGAGAGTTTTTTTTTTCATTTTTTTCATATTGAAAATTTGGCAAATTTTAACAAAAAATTGGCAAAATTACTTGAATTTACACTAGGAAAATGACTAAACTTTCCCAATTTACTTGTGGAAAAATAGTGAAATGAGCACTGAGGAGGTGGAATAATTAAGACAATCTTGGATGTGGTGAATACTGCCCACTGGAGGTTGTATAGGGAGTTTTCTGTGAGTGCTTTGCCATTGGTCAAGAGCCTTTAGTAGTCTTTCCAACTTTGTTGGTCATCTTTCCTTTTTTACTTTTCACCTTGTGGCAACTTTGGAATGGGAAAACACTTTTTCTATTCGCTTTATTTTTTATTTTTTGCTCACCTTTGCCTTTTGGTGAAAAGGGTAAGTACTAAGTGTACCCATACTTGGCATTTGGCCCTGCAACAATATTTTTCTCATGTCTCATGTCTCATAAACTTGAAACAATAAAAGGTCAGGACCAATTAATAACAATCCACCTGAATCAATTGATATATCTCATGAATCAAGAGCAGGTGTTAAACTTTGTTATGGTCTGACTACTGCTCCCCGTTTTTCATTGGCCCACGTGCTTTGCTATTAGTAGCCTCCCACCTATTTGCACTCCCAGTTTGTATGGGCCCAGTTGGAAAAAGGCAAATAACTAAGCTTGGAAGTGAAAAATATTTTTGTAGGGTCTCACATTGAGCACCTTTGAGGATGCTTATATATTTTTTTGATTTGCTGATCTTTGCGTACGTACTCCCTTTTAACTAAGCTTGGAAGTGAAAAATATTTTTGTAGGGTCTCACATTGAGCACCTTTGAGGATGCTTATAGAACATTGAAATGTGTACAATTTTTTGTTTTGCTGATCTTTGCGTACGTGGAGTCTTTTGGGATTGGGAGGTGGGAATGTTAAAATTTGAGCCTTTTTGACTTTGCAAAACATGTGCTAAGAAAACTTAGATATCAAAGATGGATTAAGGTGGAAGATCTTTTCTAACCTGCATGATTTTTTGCCTATCATACTCCATTTTGGGAAAGTTGTTGGAATATCGAGATCAAAAGACAGCAATACTACAGGAGGTGGAACAACCTTTTACATTGTACATACGTGTGCAAAGAAAGGTTGAGACACAAAAGGTACATGTATATAGGGTTTTACATACATATGGTTACAATTCTTACATAATATATGAGAAAGTGAAAAGTGGGGATGATATCGTAAAATCATGTCCCCAAGTGTTTTCTCTTGCTTTTGGTCACCTTGCTTTTTAATAAGGTGTGAAAGTTTTTCAAGCCCATGATGATGATGAAGATGTGAAGTTTCTTGTCCAAGTGTGATTGATAGCTAGGTATCAATCCATTTAGTATTCGATAAGGATGACCAAAATAGCTAGGTAAAAGCCAATTTAGGGTGCATTGCCATAAAATCCACCCACCCATTATCGCCATCTCAATGATACCTTGCCAAAGAGTTGAAGATTATTTCCCCATGTCTTCTTCACAAGTTTACACATTCCATTGCCACATGGCATCACCACATGCATGAGAATGCCTCAAGTATGGGGTAATAATCACCCTCTTCCTCCGAGGAGCAGGATATTCTGCCAAGTAAGCAACCTGACTTAACAAGGGGTGTGTCATACTGTGGCCTTGCCATTTACATTAAAAAGTATCTTAAGGCCAAAGAAGAATTATGGAAATTCACATATTTCACTGTGCAAAAATATAAATATTCCAAAAAGTTCTCTAAAAGAAACCAAATTACTTCAAGATATCATGACTCTATAACTAATCTCAAGTTTCAAAAAATATCATCTTTCAAAAATCCTCATACAAAAAAAATAGACCTACTACCTAGTACAGGCCAAAATCCCTTAAGCTACTATACTCTATAATGAATCTAAACACAATATCTTTGCCTTCGTATGCAAGGCCAAGAAATTGCAAGCATGTTCGAAGTTGTTACGTTGTGATAACTCATAATGTTTAAGCTACTATACTCTACAATGAATCTAAACACAATATCTTTGCCTTCTTCGTATGCAAGGCCAAGAAATTGCAAGCGTGTTCAAAGTTGCTACATTGTGATAAATCATAATGTTTAAGCTACTATACTCTATAATGAATCTAAACACAATATCTTTGCCTTTGTATGCAAGGCCAAGAAATTGCAAGCGTGTTCAAAGTTGCTACGTCGTGATAACTCATAATGTTCATCTCATACTATACAATGGAGAAAGCACAAGTGTGGTGGACATTCTCAAAATGTGGGGGCGAGACTCGACGACCACCTTGGTTGGGAACATCTCACCCTAGGGCTTTTACCCTACACATAAAAACCGCCACTGAAAATGGTAGTGTAGTTTGGGGAGCTCCTCAACCCCAATTTCTTGTAATTTCTCTCCTTGAAGGCTGGGTAGTTTTAATTTGGCCCAAATTAAATTATACATAATTATTACCTGCATAGTTGAAACAAACTCAAAACCCAACTTGGAACTTTGCTTGAATTTACCTTCAACAATAGGTAAAACTCGAAAGTACCATTACAATTTTGATTTGGTCTTAAACTTTTTGTGTATAAATTCTTAGACACTCACTTTCCAAGTACACTCAATTTGTGGATGAAGCAGGGTTTAGAGGGTTAAAACAAGGGCCCAAACACAGGACGACTTTGCCGATAACCCTAAACCCAATTCCACAACCTTGGCTCCAGAGCCTGACCAGTGATAACAAGCAGTTTGTCCTTTAAGGAGTTGCATAGCCTGTGCCAGTGGCCGCCAGTGTGAACAGGGCTATCTAAACTGCACAAGTGTGAACAGGACCCTGATGATAGAGCCCAATTGAGAAGGGTGCCAGGTTTAAGAAAGTAGCTACCATATTTACACAATTGAAGTGTTAGTTCACTCAAGACAACTAAGCCGCCAAAAAATAAAAATAAAAAATCAGACCATCAAATCCAGCAATCCCATTGGTCTGAAAATTAATTTTCAGGCCTACACACAACTCTATTATGTTAAAGATTAAAAATAATGGTCCCTTTCTACCGTTTCCATTGGTCTTATAAAATTCTCACAAACCTACCAAAGCCTATTACACATTTGTCTGGTAGTTCACTTGAAATAACTAAGAAAAAAATTCACAATCAAATCCAACAATCTAATTGACCATAACATTTTTATTTTTATTTTTCACACCTACACACCCTTTGTATGCCATAGACTAGGGTCAGCTTCCACATTGACAAAATAATTAATCTTTTTCAAAAAATTAATTCTTTTTCTTTTTCTTTTTCTCTCATCATCTACTATGATAGTGTTATATGAAGAGTGAAATGATAATTATGATAGTTTTTCACGCTCCGACTTCATATTTTCACAAAAAAAACATTTCACTATATTAAGGATTATTTAATGACAAAACAAACCCTAGGGCAAAACATTAGTAACACTAATACTATAACCATTGTTTGTATATGGACAAGGTTAACAAGACACTACCTTCCTTAACGGTTAAATGGATGTTGATGATGAATGCTTTACCAAAGTGTGCTGGCTAGTGCACTGCATAACATGATTTGACAAGCCTTGATCAATTCAAACATGTGGGTTTTTGCAATTATGGTTTTTTACTCCTTTTCTTTGGGAAAAAGGTTGGCAAGGTATGAAGCAATTCATGCATTGAGTTTTGATTTTTTGAAAAAGGGGTGGAAAGGTAGGAAGCAATAAAGGTTTCCATAAAGTCACCCTCTCTTTCACCCCTTATTCTCTCTGCTTTCACCCCCTAACCCCTCTTTGAGTGGTATCAGCAAAGTAAGGAAATTTTAATAAATCTCAGCATGAAATGCTCAAATTCACCATTTAATGCACAAGGTTCGAGAGTAATTGTAGTAGTTGTACATGTAGGAGCAGTGAAAATATATGTAGCAGAAGTGAAGGCACTCAAGGAAAAGTAAAGAGGCTATGAAACTCAGTTAACTACCAAAATTGGTGGAAAAACGAGTTTGGGTCCTAGTTATTTCGTTTTGTAAAATTTCATTCCCAGTTAAGCATTTGATGCCCTATTATGCCGAAACTGGCCGTTTTCGCCCCCCTAATCGCTTGACTTTACGGATAACTTTAATGCATGCATTGAGTTTTGATTTTTTGAAAGGTAGGAAAGGTTTTGATTTGTTTGTTGTTCCACTACATTGGTAGGTAGTTGTTGTACCATTGCTACAGTACCTATTGGAATATCATACATTTGTGACATAAGAAAACTTGTGTACATGTGCAAATTTGGAGGTTTCTTGTTGAAGTACAATTCTCATGATGACTAACTTGGGTAGCACAAAAATTATGATTCCTCTATTCCCAAACCATGTTAAATCACATTGATAAGTGATAGTGAATAAGTCAGACTCCCTAGACAAGACTCAATGGTGTACGTCAATTGTGACATACTTGTGATCAGTGGTCACTTTGATGGATGAACATAATTTCATCCATTGTAAAATATTACACATATTGCTCATTACATGTGTACAAATTCTCAACCATGAACATTTTATCCGTCCATAATGCAAACTTCCATCGCAAAAAAATAGTTTTAGTGATATGATCACATTTCATCTCTATATGGAAAATTCTGTCCTTGTGATAAATTTCATCCATGAACAAAGTTTCCTGGGTTTGGTATATGTCATTTGTTTACATTGTATTTGAAAAAGAATTCATCCATAATTTCATGAATTGTTTTTGGAAACATTGTTTTATATGCCCTTTTCACCTTCCCCTTTGTCTTATTCTTTCCTTTCTTTCTTTCCCATACTGGGTCACAAATAGTTTCCACTTTCTCCTTCTCCTTTCTCCTTTTATATAGATAACTTGGATACGAAGAGGCAAATCACACCCATATGTTAGCTGCCTTTTCATGTCCAAATTAGTGTGTGAAGGAAGGGCAAGTAAGTGTATAAATCCCAAATAGACAAACATAGTGTCAAAACATAACAAATAATCCCTTCATCAAAAGTGTCAACTCCCAATCGTACTCATCATGAAATCGCATCATCATATCATCCCTAGCTCCAAAACTTGAGGACATTTCCCTTAAGAATTTTGTGAAATATGTCGACCAGAAATTTGAGTTCTCATCAACACAACTACTTCACCCCAATCACTAAACAAATCTTCTTGTTGTGTAAGATAAAGCCAAAAGAAGAGGCCTCAGATGAGGCAATAATGGAGTCCAGCCTTGCATTTTGGGAAATTCTCCCACCTAAGGGCTTTTACCCAACACAAATCCCAAGCTGAAGGTTATCATGAAAAACATACATAGATCACAAGCTGAAGAATGCACATATAATTTTTCTAACCTACCTACTTAGATTATAAGATCTAAATATATGAAAATGTTGTAGGAACATTCCAATGCTAATATTTGCAGCAAGGTGGAAACATCTAGGTGTATGATTATTTTTTCACATTTTGTAGAGTCCCTAAATAAACAATAATGTTGTAGAAATACCTTGATGACTATTAGTTTACATCAACATAGATAGGGTGAGATCAAACTCTAGATGTATCATGCCCCCCCCCCCCCAACAACCACCCAACTCAACGTGACACACCCAAAAAAAAGAAAAAAATAATTCCCAAAAATTATGAAAAAAAAATTTTAAATTTAATAAGTTGGTTTCCCACTCAAATTTCTAATCTTTTTGTGTTTAGACCTTGAGATGGGGGGGGAGGGGGGGGGGGGGGGCATGATACATCTA
>Ga0116231_10003532_pt1 | contig 32412 bp, 26 predicted proteins | sample S1TSphgellanicum_2_FD_89695 | JGI IMG/M metagenome (GOLD analysis project Ga0116231, IMG submission 89695) | Host-associated microbial communities from peat moss isolated from Minnesota, USA - S1T2_Fd - Sphagnum magellanicum MG | ecosystem: Host-associated > Plants > Peat moss > Unclassified... | reverse complement strand
TCACAAGGAAGGAGGTTGCCTTCCAGTACTGCAAGACGGAGGACATGCTTGCTGACTTCATGACAAAGGCTTTGTCACCTGTGAAGTTCAAGGCATGTTGTGCAGGTCTGGGCATATGTGACTAATGTGCAGAGAGAGCAGGAGTCAAGCTGCCTGCGTGGGAGTGTTGAGAGTCATAAAGCTCCAGTCAGCTTGAGGACTTGACCACGTGCCCAAGACTCAAGAAGTAGGGCAGAGACTCCAGACTCAGCTGTAGAGCTAGACGACAGCATAGCCAGGCTGGTAGGACCTTAGCCACAATTGTGTGGTAACAGCAGCAGGGTATATAAGCTTAGTGACTCTATCTGCTAAGGATGGAAGTGATTATGTACTCTTCCAATTCTGTGCTACTGTGCTGTGTGTGATCACGTTGCTGTGCTTGCTCTTGCTGCTGTGTATGTGAATTCCCTCAACAAGTAGTGTTCCGGAATGCAAGATGATTCGAGTGGTTGAACTTGCAAAGTGGTTTCCTTGGTGAAAAAGTGACTTGTGCCTATGACAATGGGTTGCGAGAATCTATTGGAAAATTGTGAAGTCATCGAACGGACTTAGTTGGCATCATCTACTGTTCACAAACTTGACCAAAGAGGAGGTTATCTAGTTGCATTTTAGTCGTTAGCTCACTGGAGTCTTAGTTTGCACTTTGCCTCTTTTGCTACTCCTTCTCTTGCTCTTTTGCTCATTGATTTGAAGACCAGGGTGATTCATAGCTGGGTCGGCTAATAGGGTAATATCTATGATGGCCTCTTTGGGAGTTGGACCCACAAGAACTTGCAAAGGGTCCAAAACTCCTCACCAAATATTTTTGAGAAAAACATGGAAAACTGAATTTTTTCAGTGTAAAGCTGGACAATTTACAAATGGTGTCCAGTAACCATGCAGTGAGAGACTATTAAGCCGTGACCCCCCTGTGTCAATCATCATACCTTTCCAATGGAAAACAGTCATTTTAGTGGCCCTCTTGGAAGACACTCTATGTAAAGTAAATTACATTTACATGCCTAAACTGAGTTCCACACTATTGGACTGAAATATTTCATCCAAAACATAGGGGACACACCATATTATTGCTGTGGCTAGGGATGTTTGATCTGCAGACAGCAGCTACATGGCAAAGGGAGGGCTGCTTACACATGAATGTTTTTTTTGGTCAATTTTGTGATGTATCCAAAGTGACAATCATCCATAAGAAGATTTAGCCAAATTTGACTACAAGCTAAAAATGAAAGTAAAATTTTTAAAACATCTTTCTGTAGTTTTGGCCACTGATTTGAACCATGTATAGAAATTGGTGATTTTTTTCCTGAAATTCTGGCTACTGGAAATCTCAAAAGGCACTTAATTTTAGCACTTAAATTTTTATTTCCCTTTTTGGCTATAGATAATCAAAAAAGGCTTTTACACATTACTAATGTTTCCTTGCCTCTTCTTCCATTGAACACATGTGATGATCTCATCATCGATGCCAGGGCACTCACTATGTGAGTTCTACTATGGGGCACCTACCTTGGCTATCAATCTGAAGTGTGGTTTCTTCTTTGGACCCATTTATTTTCTCCATCTAACATGATTTCGTTGAATTACAGCCAAAGTTTCTATACCATCTGCAGCTTCACAAATTGCAAAGGGTCAAAACTCAATTATGCTAATTGAAGTGTGTGTGATTTTCATTTCTCAAGTGTGAGGTGATAGGGCTGAATACCCTATATAGGTCCATTTAGGTTGATTGAATGTAGAGTTGTGGGGACCAATTTGTCTTTCCATTGGAAAGGTTTTTTAAATTCGTCCAATGCATTGCTAGCTTTAAGGTTTAAAAGTGATCGGCAAATCCCTCAACCACAGTGCAACGGCCCTTTGTGCTTGTTTTCGTGCTCCACGCATTTCATCAAACCTCTTACACTGCTTGACCTCTTAACTCCTAATTACCTGTGCATCCCATGACACGCCTAGTTAGTACAAAGCTCCAGCCTTCCTTTGTGACTTACACCCTAAACTTGCTAAGAAGACTATGACTTAGTCTTTTGGAGTTGCCCTGGGAATCTCTTCTCATTCTGGGAACTTTTCTCAGGAGCCAATCCTTAGGCTGGCCCACTGGGAAAAGTTAAATTGGAACGACACCAAATGTCCTTCCGAGACTTCAGAGCAACCCTTATGGTTGCGTCCAAAGGCTTTATTGCAACAACATCAAGTGTTATTGCAGGACAGCCTTCAATCATCCCAAGGGTTTTAGCAGGGTAACGTCGAGTGTTGCCCCTGGACATTTGTTTGAGGGTTTTAGTGAAGTGAAACCTTAGATGTTGAAATACAAAAAACAACCCCTAGTTGTCCCCTTGGCCCGGATTTGCTTGTTTGTCTTGACCTCCTGAGCCCATGGGCCCAAGTTGTACTTGAAGACTTGGGGAGTCACATCCCACAGCCCCCTGCCTCGGCCTAAGCCTCTTGTGCCACCATGGTGGACCTGGCACGAGGCCCACCCCGCTCGGGTTAGGGGCTAACCTATGCAGAAGGGCATGTCACACATGCTTTTCCAGAATAAGGGCCTTGAGAGGTAGAGCCAAGTGCCGGCCCCATTCTATTAAAAGCTTACAGCCAAAAGCTTTCTTGCACGTCAAACATGTGTGAGATTATTTTCTTATTTTTCCACAATACCTGTTTGGTATCATGTATATTTAAAAAAAATAAAATTGGGAGGCATTTTGAAAAACAGATACTTACCAAAAGCAGAGGAAAATTTCCTGTTCAGAATGTGCCCTCTAATACCCTACTACCTGAGCAGCTTCAACGCTCATTATATTATTTCCAGAAATGTTGAAATGTTCCCAAAAAAAAAAGTTCAAATACAAAATTTTGTGCAGGGAAATATTGAAGCTTCAAGATGATTTTATTTATTGAAATAAAAATTTCAAAATTAATTAATTATTCTACAAACATGTGTGGAACCTGCCAAGGAAGTACCATACACTCCAAAGATTACCGGGGGACGGGGGTGGGGGAAGGGGGTTTACAAGTTATAAATTCAAAAGTCCAGACCAAGCCCATTACCTTGGTCTTGGAACCATTAATTGCACACTCCAGATGTTTTTCCACAATTGGAAACTTGGCTGGTATGATCCAGCACTCGCCAACACACCACCCCTATTTCCCCCTTTTGAGGCCACCCAGTTGGATGAACCCCAATTTACAAACCGGTCACACTTTTGCAACCCTTAGCTATGGGGAGGTTAGCTGGGGAACAAACAAACAAACAAACACCCAATGAAAAAAAATGTGAGTGTCCATCCATGGTGGTGGGTTGGCGGGTGCTGGTGCCATGTGGCTGACATAATTTGCCATGGCCATGATGCTGGTCCTGAATGTCAGAGGTATAACGTGGTCTAGTACAAAGAATAAAAACCCTGGAAATAAAAATCAAGGATGGAAACCCATCCATCAAAAGTACAAGGCAAATGAGAACACAAGTAGACACAACCCAAAGAAAAAAAACAAAGCAAACAATCGACAAAAATTAGGTAGAGACCTTATGCAAAGAGGACTCACGGTTATCAAATGATAACAAAGAAAACCTAAGATGAAAGAGCTATCATCTGTCACAAATCGGCTACTGACAAAGGTGCATTAGCTACAATGTGTGAAAGAGATGAAAATCCCAGCCAAGTGCAGCAGCCTGCTGTAGAGTCACTATGGTTTGCACACACTGGAAGGCTATGGACACTGGGTGTGGATAGTAAGAAACAAGCATAGAGGGGACTAAGTGTAGGAGTGAGAGGAGCTTCCCCAGTTTCATGTTACAAGACTGATCAGTGATTCTTTTCCTCTTTTGGATATTGGCTAGAAGTGCCAATGTCCATGCTGGGACTTGTGTACCATTTGGCTGTAGTGCCTAACCCCACCAAAATTTACCAAATTTTAACCAGAAAAATATGGTTTTGACTTATACAAAGGATTTTCCATGAAAAGAAATGGCCCAAGTTTGCAAGATTTTGAAAAAAAGTTTCCAGATAGCCAGATTTTTACAATAAGTTTTCATTGGTAACCAAGAATATAAAAGGATACTGTTTTTTTTTCTACTTTCATATTTAGTCTGTAACCAAAATCACCACTTCAGCTACATCACAAAATTGAAAAATAAAACCCTCACCCAAGCTCCCTTGGGGATCAGTCTGAAGGGTGGTTTCGTTTTAGACTACTAAGGGCATTTGCCTTGGGGATCAGTCCAAAGTGCAGTTTCCTGGTAGATCTACCCCCCAGGGATCCCTTGTAGTTTGCTTGTTCAACGAAATAGCCTTTTCCAGGTAACATTATTTCCTCAAATTGTGGGGGTGAAATCAATCAGGCCGGCGTCCCCGCTTGTCCGCCGGATGTCCGGAACCTGTAGGACCCACCTTGGGCGGCCGCCCACTCGGCTGTTCCCCTTCCCGCATGCCCGTTGTTTTTTTGTTGGGCGGGGGGCGGGGAGGGGGGATGGGAAAGTGGAGGTACGGGCAGAGGAAGCAGGAACACGAATTTGGGTATCAAAGGAAGAAAACCTCATCAGGAACCCAAAACTTGCCAAGGAGAGATAGTGCAATATGTGTTTAACATAATTGAAAATTACATTACTAATTCTTGAAAAACAGTTGGGAAACTTTTGGATTTTTCTAAAAATTGTAAGTTCAACTAATTTTCCTTTATTTGGAGGCGCCCGGGGGGGGGGGCGGGGGGGACTTTCTTTTCCGATTTTGGATATCAAAGGAAGAAAATCTCGTCTGGAGCTCCACAAGAGCCAAGGAGCGAAAGTCAAATATGTGCTTAACATAATTGAAAATTGCATTACTAAGTCTTGAATGTCTGGTGACGAGGCTTGATGCCATATGCACAAGATTGAAGGGGGAGTTGTTGTGGCCCAATTTTGTCTTTCTGGGTAATTAGGAATGCTTTTGAAAACTGGTTAGAAGAATTGCTGACTTCAAGGTTTAAAAGCCTTATGAATTCAAAGACCCATATCAAGCCAGTGATATGTTTTTCAATTTTCTGATGCTGTGTCATTGGGTAGCATCCCAAGAGGGATTTAGCACTAAATGCCTACATGGTTTTATAACCTGTTTAAATACTAAAAACACTAGTTTAAAAATGGTACCAAACTAAAATTGAAGTTCTAGACTCCAAATGCAGCGATTCTTTTTTTAAAATTGGCGATACTTTTTTCACATATTAGAGGTATCCTCAAAGTCAGGAAAAGACAGCACTAGTACCCTGAGTTTCGTCATAAACAGGATGAGAATCAGAAAAAACCCTGCAAAAAAGTACATTAGAAAGAAAGACAGGGTGAAACTGAGAAAACCATCAATTTCTCAGTTTCACCTTGTCTTTCATTTTTCCTGAGTGCCTCCACTAGTGCTACATATATTTTCACTGCTCCTACCTGTACAGCTACTATAATTCCTCTCGAACCTTGTGCAAGAAATGCTGAGTTTCAGCATTTCATACTGAGTTTTAATGAAATTTCCTTACTTTACTGACACCACTGAAAGAGGGGATAGGGGGTGAAAGGAGGCCCAAAGACAGTGTGAATTTACGGATTTCTATTTTATTTTTATTTTTTCACATTTTGGCGAAATTTCGCTCAAAAAAACTCTGGTTTTTCAATGAACCATCCATTTCATATGACCTGGGCCAGGGTGAACCAGCACCCACATTGGCACCTTCACCTTTTTTAGTGATGCCTATTGGTGACCATGTTAAGCCCAAAGACCCTGGTGTAATCCAAGCAACAGATATTTGTAATATTTAGAAATAGTTTAAACTAAATGAATTTAGGGATTTTTACCATGATACCAACGTGGGTGAACCTGCTTCACCCAGGGCACTTGACCACCACCTAAAAGACAAAGAAAATCATCACTGGAACTCCCTGCCACCCATGTACCTTTTAACATGCCTCTTTTCCAGAGGCTGTGAAATAGGAAATACATGCTCAACCAATCATTCCAGCCAGAATGGTCCAGTTCCATGGGGCCTACAGGAAATTATTTGTTGAAATTTGACGCTATCAATGGTATTTCACATTTATGGAATCTCCCCCAAAGATTCCCCCAAAGCACACAAATGCAATGAAATCTCTATATAATTCAGTGTTCTCCTGTGTTTTTCTCCACACTTCACAATCTTCTGTCCTTGTACCTGTCTGGAGCACTCTCGCCTTCTTGTTGCTATCCCCCTCATGATTTCCTCCTCGTGTTGTTTTCTTTCTTTCCTCTCTTACTAACTTATATCTTACCTTGATGTTTTCTTTATTTCCCCTCTTACTAACTTATATCTTACCTTGATGTTTCCTTCCTTTCGCTTTTGGGTGTTGTCTTGGCTTTGGATGTTTAGTCCTTTGTGTTCCTCCCTTTCTGTTTTGGATTGGTGTGTTTTTTAAAAAACTAACATCTAGAGAAAATTCCTATCATTTCTATTTCTAACAAGCTCCTTCTAGTCTTTCCTTTTTCTTATATCATATTTTTTTCATCCTCACATATGTTTTTGCAATTTCTTTTCGTTCTTATCCCTTTAAACCCCTTGCTTGCATTTAAGTTGTAGCTACTACAATCATGATTGTGTCTTGGGGATTATTCTCCTTGTTTGCTATGTAATCTACATCTACAATCAAGTCTTCAAGTTTCTTCTTATTGAACGTTTGTGACCACCCAACATTTATTTAGCTTCAAAGATATATTCCTTTCAAAGATATATTCCTTTCAACACAAGTGTCTTACTCAATTTGTAGGTTTTGGGTTTTATTGTTTCATTTCCAACATAACTTGGGTTGTTTCTTTCTTTCTAGCATGGACTAATTGTCATGCATATAGAATCTACTCATTTTAGATGTTGGCCTCATATAAAAATTGAACATTTTCTCATTTGTGTGCAACCTATAGGGCGGTTATTTTGAGTTGTTCTTTCAACCACCTGCACAACAAAACCCATCTTGATGATGCTAGCTTATTACAACAACTAAACCAAGTTCCTCACTTTTTCTTCAACTCTAGCACAACATCCTTCAATTTTTTTTAGTATCCACAACAATTGGTGCAACAATAACCTCCAACTTGCATGTTTTACCACATTCACACCAACAACACATATATAATGTGCAACATCTTTAAAGGTTGCCAAGATTTTAAACTTTCAACTTTCAACTCTACTCCAATTTATCTCATTTTTTATTGGTAAATCGAATAGGAAACTTGGTTTGCCATTTTTTTAATCTAGTCATTTGATTTTGGCATGATTTGATTTTCAAGAAGTTTTAATGATGTATGTATTGAGTCCTAATAGCATGTGCTTTTAATGAAGTAATAATGTTTGTTTACATTTTGATTGAAGCCAAAATGACTCTTTCACCAAGCATGATAAACTTTTGCTATAATTGAAAATAAGTTGTACTATGTAAATATTTCATCATTTCAACTCTTCCCAATAATTAAAAGCACGTTGCCATTTAACTTGTCAACTTTTTAGCCATCAAAGTTTCACAATGGCAAATCATGTTGATGTTGGATAATAGTCCATGTGAAGCATCATGACATAGGTTTTTGTTGAACATGTTTTTTCATTTCACTTCAACTAATAAAATTATTTTTAATGATGTTTCAGAGAGGTGGTTTTGAACAAGTTATTTGTTGATATCGAAATGGAAGACACCATTTCTAGCATTGATTACAACATTGATGTTGAAGTGAAAACATCCAATTGGAGCTCTAGCAATCAAACATCTAAATGGATCTCTGAAGTTGAATCAACACTACAAATCAAATATGATGATGCTCATGATGGAAGCAATGAAATTCTTATAATGAAATTGCTAACCTATTTGTGTATACCTTTAGAACAATACACTCTACAACAATGGCAATTTAGCCTTCACAACCGTAATATTTCACACACTAGTGAATCAGAAAGGTTGAAAATGAATTTAACTATAGCTTGTGGGCTAGGACCAATATGGGATAAATTTTGTGATGAAGTTGTGGATGAGCCTGAAACTTTTATGAAATTATACGGTTTAAATCATGTCATTAACTTGAATAGTAAAAGGGAGGTGCAACATAAATTAATTTAAAATGCTTTGACACCGATTTTATTAACATTTTGTGATGGTGAATTAGTATTTCCTACTAGACTAAAAACCTTGTTAGAACCTAGAGCACCATATATTTTCCTATGGAAAGATCTTTTTTTGTTCAAAAATCAAATTCCAATGTCTTTATTGAAAAAGGTCTTTTGGAAATGTCATGAAAATTTGGTAGAACCAATTTGGAAAAAATTAGATTTAGTGTTGTTACATAGGATTTGGGCAATCCACGCATATCAAATGTGTCGATATATTTTTGTAACAAAGGAATCTTATATTGGCTCACTTAACATAGGCAAACTGAAAAAGTGCACCCATATATTTGCTAGTGTTTACCAAATCCTATGTGGTAAAAATGAAGGAAGAGAATATATTTATGGAAATAGTATCATACAATCTGCAACTCATTTGAAAAAAGTTGGCATTCGAATCAAAGGGGTTGAATGAATGTTTGATGAAGTGGCATTTCACAAAGGATGTTTATATTTGTTAGTTGTGAAGTTATATGATAGGACAAAATCCTATCTTTGCAATTTGGTGATGTATGAATTTTATGATCACTTTGTTGCCAAACGTTGTGCACTTGGTGAATATGTACATCTCATGGGAGACCTCATCAAGAGTCCAGAAGATGTGAAACATCTAATCGAATGTGACGTGAGTAAAAAAAAATTGGTCACCGACAAGAATCATTTTTGAATGTAGGATAACTTGCAAAGTGGAATCAACTACTCTGGATATTCACAACCTTATCATGACATGGTGAAAAAAATCAATCGGCAGCGTAAAAGCACACTACATATTGTAAGAACTGAATTTTATTAGTTATTTTGTTCAAGACCATGGTATGTGATAGATGTTATCACAGCTAGCCTTGTAGCCATTGGCAAAATTATCCAAGCTTACACATCTATCATTGGGTCCAATAGAATGAAACCACATTTTCTTCCCAATTAATAACCGCATGTCCATGTTGTGTGTCATCTTTCATAAATCCATGATGTATTTTTTGTAGGGTAAAGCAATGTAAAATATTGTACATATATTCAAGGTGAATGCAAGTTATGGTGGCTCACTTTTGGAATCACAATAACAATTTTTGCATGGTGTTTTGTGTTTAAATGCTTATGGTGAATAATTTAATCTTTAATCCATGAAATGATGACTCATTTTAAACTAAAAACTTGATTATGAAAACATTTACACAAATATCTTTTGAAAATAATGCATTCATCATCAATAGTGGACTTTTGAAGTTCAAAATATGGACTCGTTAATTAAATGGATTGTTAAAAAATATTTAAATTCATAATGAATTCCACTACAAATTGTTTATAGTGAGTACATATAAGTTTGAGAATGAAATCATAAAACTAAGTGTGAAATCTTTTTTGATGAAACCTTAACCAATTGGTAGTAATGAACTCTTGAAAAAATCAAAATTAGACCTTGTTTTCAAAAGTCCTTTTGAAATGAATTAACCTACTTTTTAGAGGTTTTATAAGTGAGTGAAACTTTAGTAGTCAAAGATGACACTAATGAAGTCTTAGAATTTAAAACCATATCCATATGATAATTGATAAAATTTTGTTAAGATTTTTTGTGAATGTTGTATATGCCTAAAATGAGCCATTAGACTCAACCTTCATACATATACAATATGTAGTTCTTATTAGTGTATAATTTTTGATATTTTTGTGAATATATATAATATTTTATTGCTCTCATCTGTCAAATATTTTCTTATTCATTAGAACATGATTATCCTAATCAATGGATAGGCTCAAACCATGGTAGAATGAGTAGAAAAAAATAGTCTTTTGATGTAATCACATGTTTTTCATAGTAATGAAAAACCTTTATTTTAATTTTCATATGTTTTCCAAATTATTTTTTAAAGATAAAATTTAGTTTTAGTTTTGACATTGTAGAATTTATTATGAGGTTTTTTGGGTGGAGGTTTGAACTTAGGTTTCCCAAATTTTTAACATTTTAATTCTAATTCATATTCATATGTTCAAATCCAATAACTTTTGGGCTTAGTTCCATGTACATATTACACATTCCCCAACACTAGAAATTGTACATGGCTGCAATCACATTAACATGAACCACAACAAATGTAACATTTGCTTAGTTTTTCACGTTTAGAAATGATAATTTAATTTGGTGTTGAAAGTATAAGATTTTTTAATATATTAAGGTTCATAATATATCATTGGAACTTGTGAATTAATTTGAAAAATATCTAATGAATAAAAAGCTCTCAAAAACATTCATTAAACACTCTAATACTTGTTTTTTAGCACTTAAAGGACTTATAAATAGACTTTAAAACTTTTGAAAATTACATATATTTTGAAATATTTTACATAAACCTTGATATAATAATATTTAAAAATTTTGAATTTTTTTGAATAATGTTTTGAAAACTTTTTGAAGAATATTTCCCCAAAAGCAATCCCAAAAGGAATCGAATGCAGCTCATGTTATCCTGTTTGCACCCACATGGGTACAAAGTTTTATAACAAATAGGGGTCTATATAAGTACATAAATCAACAATTAGTTAAAGTAAATAATTGACTATAAAGTTCAATCTACTTATCAACTTTCAAAAAATAGTTCAACTTTGCTACCTAAATATCTTGACCTAATTAACTCAAGAATGTTTTTTCAAATTTTCAATTTTGATCATAAATCTAGTAAAAGATTAGTTTAATCATTTGCCAATTCAACAAAAAGGTGTCGATTGGGTTTAGGTCACAAAAACCTAAACCTAAACCTTTGGTTTAACCTTGCAAAGTATATGCCTTCATGAGATTGGTTGAAACCTCACAAACTTTCATTATCAAACTTGAAAATAAACATTTTCTTATCAAAGTTTATTTTCATACATTTCAAACCCATTCTATAGGAGAAATATTATCCACTTTGGATTCAAATATATAGAGATTTTTGGTATTTGGTGAAAAATAAGTAATATTTTCTAGGTATTTCAAGTTTTTGGGACCCATTTATAAACCACAATGGGTGAAAATCCTTTAAGTCGTACGACCTAGGATGGAAAGAACTTAACCCTTATTATAGTTTTTTTCCACTATATTTTGATCCCTATCAAAACTAACAAGTCAAAAAGTGTCAAATATTTCATGAGTACCATATTTTAAACCACTACAATTTGTGATTTCATCATACTCATCCATAAATGGTAAAAAGAGACTAGATGAAAAATACAAAAATGGTTGACGTGGTGACAAGATTTTGGTGCACTTTAAGAATTTGGAACTCAATATGACCACAAATTCAAGAGGATTCATTTTAAACCAAAAAATACATTGAAAATTGAAATCACATAATACATTACAAGGTGATTACCATCATTCACACAAAGATCAAAGTATTTTGCTAAGTGGACAACAATTGAATTTTCAACAATTCCTAACATCTTCGAGGCTCATCAATATATGTGAATGGGTCAATAAGGTATTCAAAATAAGCTTTTCATATATACATATTGATTTATAATAGTTTTTTAAAAAATGGTTGTACTGTGATAATTAAATATATGTGTAAGATCTATTTCCCTTTGCAAGAAAAGAATTTGATGCTTATACAATATTACCAAAATAATAATTATATTCATATTCATGGAAACATTTTAGCATTGTTGTAATGTGTTTGTCCCATGCTACAAAATATAATTTTACATTTTTACTATCACACAATTTACATTGCCTTATATGGTATTTTATTCCAAATGTGCATAAAAAACTAGATGGGACAATATTTTTTATCTCCTTAAACAAACCATGACCCAATCGTTTGCTTTCACTGATAGAAAACATGGTTTATTCAATTGGAAACTCTAGTAAAAAAACATCTCATTTGGATAGGCATTAAAAAACTATCTCATTGTGATTGGATTGGTTTTTTTAATTGGCAAAGTAATAGACCATTTGACATATCACTTTGATTGGGGGACAATGCACCATTTGCCCAAATTAAAATAATTTATTTCTTGAATATTTTTAAAAACTTATAATGAATTCAAATGTGGTAGTTAGGTAGGTAGGTGGTAATTAACATAACGTACTTAACCTAATATGCTAACTTACCTACTTTAGTCCCCCTAGGCATGTACATAGGTTACAAATATTAAAAATTGAAGCCCTAACCTTCACAATGATAAACCAAGTACATAACCAATGGATTATCAAATTAGAAGTTAGGGCTAAATTTTACTACTTATTGCATCAATTTGGTAATTTAGAATTATTGATAGTATGTGGGAGTAGTAAAAAAACTATTCTTTCCATTGTTTTAAGTGGTGGTTGACTTGTCTTCACTATTTTGGTTAGTGTTTCTAGAATAATGTGTTTAGTGGAGTTAGGTGGTTGGAATTTTGTCGCTATAGTAGGATCTTGGGTAATTAATTTGGAAAAATTTTAAGCAATCAGGTAGTTGTCATGATTGCCATTTTTGTAAGAGGTAAGTAAGGTACCTCTTGAACTACTTTAAAGGGTTGTTTTGTATGTGGAGTAAGGGGGGAGGATTGGAGTTGCATAGATAAAACATGTTCAAATTTATGGATAGAATCGTGTGTATGTGATAAAGTAGATTGAACTTCAATAAGGCTAATACAGTGGTATTTAAATTATTGTAATATATTTCTAATTGTCTTATAAGGTGTGTGTGTAGATCATACTTGAATAAGGGTTGCAATAGTGGTACTAAGCTAGTATTATAGTATTCCACTAGCTATATAATGTGTGGTTGTGAAACATGTACAAAAACAATGGGTTATATTCTCAATTTTTTGTATGTTATTATCACTAGTAAAGTGTGTGTTACCTAGGTACATATATGTGTTGAAGTTGCTCTATCCCTTAGTATTCAATCCCTATAAAAAGGCCTTCAATGATCACCATTGGAATTATTGCTAGGGACTATTGTAGTGCTTTGATGAACTTGAGATCTCCTTTGGCAATGGCTCGTATCAACATTGAGGATTTTTCATATATGAATGTTTATTAGGTAGCCTACATAGTGCAAGTTCTTTTTTGTTCAATTTACTAACTGGTAGGACTATTTCCTAATCCAAATGTTGAATAGTGTTGCTCAATTGTTTTTAGAGACTATATAGTAGCCTCTTACCAAGGGCATAACTCCGTCACAATAGTTTGGGATTGAGTATATTCTTTGTTCCAATAGGTTTCTACTATGCTATTTAATTATTGACATATGCCTTGAAAATTTGGTTCTAATGGGGTTTTTTTGTTTTCAAGTCCAACGACCATACATGGCTATTACACTATGACACTTGAGTTTTCTTCGCTAGTAGCTTAGAATTTGATGAAGATTGTTGCATTAAAAAATTTAATAGTAATCTAACTACTTCAATCTATGTTTTGACATGTTTTCTTACCCAATAGGACTTATATGTTAGTTTCCACCTAGGTAATATGTCCTACCAAGTCCCTATAAATGTTTTTCAAGTTCTAATTTTATAAGGTAGATATTTTTCTTGTGACTTCTATGACAAAATTTTGTCAAGTTGAACATAAATTGCAATGCAGAGTTATGTTAGGAAAGATAATAATTCTTTTTATAGCAAAGTTCTACTAGATTGAAATATAACAATTATAATACATGAAATTTTGCTACGTTGAGCAAAGTAAAAGTCTTGTTTATATGTGAAGTTTTGTATGTTTTGCTTATTGTCTAAATTTAAGGTCTATTAATTTGGAATGAATAACTTTCTTTGTTTAATTCCATCCTCCAACATTCCATTTTCCATGAATTTTCAAAATTGGTTCTATACTCATGTATTGTTTACAACTTCTTCATTGATGCATTCTAATATGACAAGTGTCGTGGAGAATTGGTAAAATGATTCAAATACTCAAAGAGGAATTTTGCGTTTGAAAGCAAGAGAATTCCACCTCAAAACCAAATTCCCTCCCAATCCCTTGGAAGGAAATTGCATGCCATAAAGCATATCCATTTAACACTAAATTTTTTTCACACGTGCTTTATTTTTTCATATTTTGAAGTTGGGGTAACATGTAACATCATTCATTTCCTTACAAAATATGCACAAAAAGTTGTAAGACAAAACTTGTATACAAAATAATGAAAGTTGTTCACATCAAATTGTTGACATAAGAAAATAATAACAATACTTCAATAATTATAATTATAATCCATGTGTTGATTATTTTTCACATGTGCAAAAAGGAAAACATCCCTTGAATTTTTTTATTGCACATTATTAATCAATGAGTTGTTCCAATTTCATTTGTAAATAACACTATTTTTTTCAAGATTACATCATCGTCCTTGCTTATTGTGGTATTTAAACAAGACATCTTGATGCATTGGAAAACATAGTTTGCCTTGTCATAGGAATAATGAATTCCTAGTTGGTGATGTAGGTTATAAGTCTAGTTACACTTTTTATAATGGAAAAAGGGATGAAGGCGAATATCAACATAATATCAAGGATATTCAAAAAATGAACAAAAGAATGAATCAATAACACCTTCAAGAGAAACAAGAGCCATGTAGCAAACCAAGAGCAAAACCCCTATAATATGATGTGAAAGAAGTCCATTTACCTTACCATTTTGCATGACAATTTTGTGAACTTGGTCAACAAATTATAATCAATGTGTAAAATCAATGTTGAATTATTACATGTGATGAAGAAATTCCATTCATATGAAGTAATTGAACTTCAAATAATTGTCAACTTAAAAGCAAAACTTTAGTTGCCAATTTCAAGTTCAACATAAATTTCCTGCCATGCATAATGCCTTCCAAATGAGGGTTCACATAATGTACCTAATTAAGGGAAGTTAAACACTAATGTGCATGTCATATCATCATATCTTTTTGTTGATGATATGAATTTTTACATAAAGAACTTTGAGATGGCACAAATGTTGGTTTCAATTTGATTACATGGGAAATAATGTTTTTTTTGTGGGGCAAAATGCATCATGGCAACAAAAGAAAAATCATGGCAAAGGGAAGAAATGATTTTTTTTGAAAGAAAAAAATACCAAACTCACCACGTTTTGAAGGAAAAAAATTCTTCAATTGATGATATTTGGATAATAGGTTTTTAGAGGTCACCAAAACATATCAAGATTCTTAAAAATCTACTTTCATTTTTTCCTTGTAATCAAATTTGGCTCATTCTTAATGATCATGAATCCATTAATGTCACAAGATTGGAAAAAAAAACATTAAAAATGTAAAGGTCCCTTCCATATTTGTAAAAATGATGGGAATTCAAAATATAATATTTAATTATTTTTTAATTTTTATTCATAAAATAGAAAAAAATTAATCCTACATAAAAATGTTGGATTTTTTTAAAATGGATTTGAAAATGTATTTAAATCTATTTTTCAATTATGAAATATTTGGAGAAAAAAATTATGTAAAAAAATATGTTTGCATTATCGATATGAAGCATGGTGTGAAGCCAATGATTTCATTCAATAAGGTCCAAGGCACAATGCACATCTAACAATTTTCCTATTCATACATAATTATGACTAGAAAAATAAATAAATGAATGAAATGAAAAAATACACATTGATTTTAACAATTGTAGTAGACTTATAGAGAAGAAAATAAGTTATACATCAAGGTCATTGAATCATTTTATGATAAAAGTTATTGTGTTTCAAATATTAATACAAGGCTATGGTATGTAGCTGTTAAAGGCTTAATAAAGGGATTGCAAAATTTGTATACTCATCATGTGTGAACTTTGCAATTTACAAAATTGGTCCATTGCACCATGCATGTTTTTAGCTTGTAAGATTAAAAGTTCAATGTTACAACTCTTCATTTGGCAAATATCAAACTTATGTAACAATTAACTACAAGTGTATTTTTTTAAGTTTTTTTTTCTCCTTAATTTGTTGTGTTTTACTGTTATTTGAATGAAACAACTTAGTTTACCATTCAATTACTTCTCCATGTTTAGATTAACCAAAAACATTCTTGGCATAGAAGTTTGTGGCTACCAAAAACCCATATTCCTTTTGAAGGAAAGTTGCACATACCAAGGGTGAAAACACACTAGGATGGACCAAAAAGGGCAATTGAAAGTTCAATTTTTTAACCATTCTAAATTATTTTCAAGAAAAATATTCAAATGACGTTTAATATATCAAATTTTCCATGTCAAAGTTTTAAAATTTATAAAATGTAAGTCTTGAAAAACATAAATGTAAACATCTAAAAGGACTTTGCAAAAGTTAATATTATATTCTAGAATATTTTCACAATTTTTTTCCTTATTTGAAAAGTCCAAATGATATAAACCTTTCAAGTGTTATGTTGCAAAATTGTGGTGTTATTATCAAATTCCATTAAAAGCAACAATTGCATAACCATTATTTGTGGACTATGACATAAGTTTTATCTAAAATTATCAAGTCCACCTTTGACAAATTATCAATATTTTTGGTGTAAATATTTCAAAGAAGGGAAAGACTAAGAGATAGGTTTCATTTTCTAAAGTCATTTTTGTTAGAATAATCAAATGCATTTGAGTTTTATACAACAATATTTATCTAACCCATAAAAAACTACTATGAAATCCATAAAAGTCTTAAATCATAGTGTGTTTTCACCCCAAAAAAACAAGGAATTAATTCTACTTAAAGTTAGACCTATTATTAAATAGTGCAATTGATAGTTCTTTAGTCAAATTTCATTATATAAGACATAAGAAATTGCATATAGTGGCGGAGAAATGATGATAGATACAAAGCATGAAACCTTTGTGTTAGTGGATGCCATGATATGATTTAGAAATTTTGATGTGTCTTAAGTGGACAATTAGCATTCATGGCCATTTGTTAATTCCTTGGCAATTTGCCTTTGCCCTATTTAACTTTTTGTCATCGTCAACACCCTTGTTAATGTTAAATGTTTGAATGTATTCACTATTGAATATATTCATGTTTGGACATATTCAATTGTTCATATTAAATATACTTAAACATATTAATGTGTATACATATATATTTCACACTCCAATTCTTTTAATATAAATATTCAAAGGAATAACAATAAGTTGAATTTTTGAATATAATTAAATTTCAAAAGATCATCATAATTTGTTTAACTTTTGTATATTATGTCCAAGTAAATGAATGGATTTTTTGAAATATCTTGAAAATAAATGTTTGTTTTTTTATTTCAATACAATATTATAAAAAAATGTAGTTCAAAGTTTGGATGTGAAGAATATTCAAAATTAATGACCATGTTTATAGCAACATATGCAAATTATATCACAACATGAAGGATTTAGTTTGTAACTATGGAGGTTACTTCCAATTTGTGACATCTTATATTTGCAACTTATTACATGTTTAAGGGGCAAGGCTATTGGTGACAATACAAAACTTAGCTACCAATATTATATTGGTCTAGATAACATATCTATGTACTAAGGAAAGTGATAGGTAGGTAGGTAATATACATAGGTTGTTCATAAGTAGAAAGGTATGAAATTTTGGGTCACAATTTTCTTTAAATGTGCATACAACCTACCTACTACCTATTTGTTTATGACCTACCTACCAATAGATTATTTACCTATCTTCATATCTACTCCCTACCTATTAACCACAAAAAAATTGTCAAAAAAAATCTTTTGAGGCACTAATTTTTAAGTAAAAACATTGACCAATAAATCATTGCATGAATATTTATTGTTATATTTGACCAATTTAAATCAATTTAAACCAATAAAAATGACCATTGATCAAATTGGTCATGTTCAAATTGACTTGTCCAAAATGATGGATTGGTCAAATTGGCAAAATTTGTTCAAAAAATGACCCTTTTAAACTAAATTTGTAGTAAAAAAATACATAATACAATTTTGTGAATTAATTAAAATGAAAGCATTATGACCATTATAATCGAAGAAGAAACGAAACCATTAATATTGTGAAATTTAATGAAAAGTAAAGTTTTAGTGCTTGAAGAATTTGATGCAAACATTTGGAGGAGTGTTTGTTTTAATTTTGTGATGTTTCCAATTGGTGAAGTCATTAACAATAAGATTTAACCAAATTAACTATATATAAAACACATTGGATGATAAAATGTTTTAAAATTACGTTTACATTATGGCTACTTATTAGAGCCTACAGTAGAAATCTAGCAATGTTTTAAATTCTTTTCCAAATTTTAACAAATATAGGGTTTTTTTCAAAAATCCTTGGTTGATGTTGCTAGGATTTTTTTTTGCAAAATGATGAAAATTTTTCAAAAACAAAAACATTGGTTTGGAGTCTTGCAATTACGTTTAATAGACTAGAATTAGAATTGATAGGTCCTTATAACAAGGTTGATGATGTGAAAATTTGAAACATGCTTCAAAGTTTTAGTAAAAAAGTGGGGTGTGGTGCACTACCTTAAATCACTATGGCAACTTTAAAATGAAATAGGTTCACCCCACCTTAGTCATCTCACTTTGACTAAAGTTATGTAACTATAATGCCAGTATGTAGTCATCATGTTTCATTACTGATTGATAATTGATCATAGTAAATAAGTTTCTTTTGATGTTGTTACTTTAATTGCCCCATGTTATTTTACTTTACATTATTGTACCCTAAATTATAGCTTAGGTTATTCAAAACTATACCCTAAGTTATATTATAGGCTATTAATTTTTATTTTACCTTAAGTTGTTATACCTTAAACTTTACCTTAAATTATTCTACCTTATGTTATTCTAGACAATTTTAAGTTATACCCTATGGTATTTTAAGTTATTTAAAGCTATACTTTAAACTATTTTACCTTAGGTTATTGATGTTGTTATGATTATATCCTAGACCATTATAATGTGTCTTAGGCTATTGTACCTTAGGTTTTTAAAAAATTTAAATCATATTACTTTAAATTATTGAAGGTTATTTAAGGCCATTTTGCTTTATCTTATTATAGTTTATTTTACCCTGGGCTTTTTAAGCTATTAACCCTAACTTATAACAGGCAAAAATAACTTAGGGCGGAATAATTTATAATAATAGGAAATAACCTATAGCAACCTAAGGTGAAATAATGTATAATAATTAGAAATAAATTATAATAATAAAATAACATAGGGTATAATAACCTATAATAATTTAGGACGAAAATATCATAAATACCCAATATTAGATTAGGGTATAATGGTTTAGGATAACTTAAGGTGAAATAACCCATAACAACCAAAAATAGATTCGAGTCGAATAACTTAAATAACTTAAGATGAAATATATAATAGCTGAAAATAATTTAAGGTGGAATAACATAACATAACCATGAATATCCTTGAATAGCCTAGGGTGGAATAACAAAAAAAATCAAAAATAACATTGGGTGGAATAGTATAAAATGGTCATGAATACATTAGGGTATAAGAACCTATGTACAAAAACTTGAAAACTAGCTTCAAAACCTAGCTTAAAATAATTTAATAATAGCCTTGGATAATTTACATTAGCTTATGAATAACCTAGAATAGCTTACGTTAGGCTATGAATAGCTTATAATAATGTATGAATGGCTAGCTAGGACTAGCCTTGGAACTTAACCTATATAATGGGTTACACATAGTCTAAAAATAAATAGGATTAGTTAAAAAACCTAGCCAATGATAATTAAGAAGAACTTAAAGTAGCATACATTAGCTTATGAATAGTTGAAGATTAGCCTACATTAACCTAGGAATAACTTAAAGTAGCCTAAATTAACTGATGAATAACCTAGGATTAACTAAGAACCTTGCCTATGTATCCTAAACATAGCCTAGGAATACCCTAATGGAGCCTACATTAACCTACAATAGTCAAAGGATTACTTTATGACATAGCTTATGGTAGCTTGGGGATAGACTAAAGTAGCATATACTAACATAAGAATAGCCTAAAATAACTTACACTAACTTATGAATAGTTTAAGAACCTAATTTTTAGTACCTACACATAGCCTTGGGTAGCTTACACTAGCCTAATAATAGTTTAAGGTAGCCTATTAATATCCTAATTACATAGTTATGTAACGTAAAATTAAAAGGTAACACATATAGGAAAGTTATATACCCAAGGTAGTTTACCTAGGTAGTTTAGGGAAAGAATGTGCATAATAATATGTGATGACAAATGATTTCACATTCAAATTAATGGTTAAGAGCTTGTAATTCCTTAAGCATGGAGGTGAGGGATTCAAACCTTCATACTTCACTACTACAAATGTGGGTGTAGTTCACTAGTCCCATTCACTAGACCAATGAATTCATTACTTTTCAACTAATCCCCATTTACTAAAATTAGTGAATTCGTTCAAAATTAGTGAAATCACTTGGTGTACATGGTCACCTTTTGTTGTAGTGCTTATACCTTAAGTTGATGAACTAGACTCATAGCTTTAACTAGGTAACGTAGGTTAACCTAGGTTTTTAACGTAGTTTAAGTAACATATTTTTAGTTCTTATATTAACTTAATCTAGGTCCACAAGTGCTTAACCTAGGTTTTTAATTTAGCTCAACCTAGCTATGACCTAAAATGTAGCCTATTGAATTAACTATTAATGATTTATTTGCTATTAATGAATAAACTATTAGTGAACTCATTTGTCTATGACCAATATTCCTTGTACATTAAGGAGTTGGTCACTTTCACCATCGTAAAATGATCCAAATTCATTCAAAATTTAATAAAATATGGAATGAATTTGGCCCATTTCCTTGTAGTGTTGAAACTAATTTAAATGACTATGGGTCGGTATATTGATTTTGATATACTACTTGTATAAAGGTAAATTTAAAAATTAAATTCTAATGATGATGTTTCATCAAAATTGGTTTATATAGGATGGGTATTTTGGTGATCATCATTGCGACAATTTTAGAATCATTTTGGATTATAATTCATCATAGATCAAATTCCAATTCAAAATCATTTTTTGTTGTTTGTCTTGCACCTTTTCAATGTTTTTTTCTATTTGTATCTTGTTGTTTTTTTTACACCCTTTCAATGTTTTATTTTTGGTGTCTATTTGTATATTTTTGTGAACTTATTTAATGAATTAGACTGTCATTCGCATTTTGTTTATCAAATCAAGAATGTAAAAAAAATTAATGGAATAAAATGACAGAGTGAAATTTACAAAATTTTATCTTTTGAAAATAATTATGTCCACAAAAAAAAAAATTCATTTTCATTGGTAGTGTGAAATAACAAGGAGCCCAAATATCAATTGAATAAAGGTAATTGTCGCAACCCCACTTTGAGGGAAATGTGAAGTCGCCATTCACATTCCCGAAAATAGGACTTGGGAGTCCTCTAGGACTCCCAAAAACTCAAAACGTGATTTCAGGGGTCAAAACACCTGACATTGAAGTGTTCCTTATATTGTTGGAAAGGGCTTGAAGTGTAGATATCCAAAATGGCCTCGCATGACCCATTTGGACATCTGTAACATAAGTTATGGTCAAAAGAAGGGCCGGGAGTCAAATTGGCAATTTGACTCCCGACCACTAAAAGTCGAGAATCGACCCAATCTTGGTGTGTGCAGGTGGAGTGCGACACACCGTTGGAAATCTTTCAAGGAAAGATACAAGTTTGCTTCAAACCTCGTCCCAATCGGAGGTCGGAGTGAGAAGTTATGAACGCTCAAAGTCCCAAGAGTCCAAACTAGGACAATTTTGGGACTCCACTTTGGGAGTCCCGGGAAAAAGTGCCATTCGGATGCAAGTGTGGCGGAGAGGCACAGAGAATACTATATGGGGGAAGGTGGTGGCTTCCCCCGAGTCCAGGCCGTGGTGAGTCAAGCGAGTCCAAGGTTGCCCGTGGTTTGTCCCAACACTAAGAGTGTTCTAAATGAAGATGCAGGACTGAGTAACTAAGTAGCTTGTCCCTCTTCCTAGTCTAATCCTGAAGCTTTCAGCACGCCCCTCTAACCCCCTTTAGTGCTGAAAGCTAGGAGCATGCCCCGAATCCTCCCTAATTCCGCAACTTGAGTGACCTAGCTCCAACTTGGGGCTAACTAGGGACTTGGGAACGCGTCAGTAATGATGAATATTTATAACCATATTTGTAGGGTAAGGGCAAGGGTAAATATTTCACCATTTACTTTATACATACCATGTGGACATATAAATGGATAAAAGTAAGGTTATACACACACACATGTATGGCACATTTTTAAGTGAAGAAAAAATAATTACTTATGGAAATGGCATTACGATGTTATTAATTCAAGCCCAACTAGTTAGGTTTCATTAGTTACTGGAGTAGGAAAGTAATTAAGTTACTTTCACAAGGTTGAATTACTTTCTTACTTATATTGGTTTGGTTATTTGTGGTTTGGTCATTTAGTTAAATACCTTAGTCTTGATGGTTTGGTTTTCTTTTCTTCATTGCACAAGTTTATGTATCTCATGTGACAAGAACCTTGAAGTGTTATTGATGTTATGTTTCGTGTTGTGAGCATCATGTTGTAGTTTCCTTTCAATAAAGATTTATGTTTGTACTTGAGTAGATCTCCTATTTGTTAACATGGTATCAAAGCTTAAGTTATTGAATGAGAAAGTTAAAAAAGATCTAAAGCTAGAAAGTTTTTAGAACTAGAGCTTGAAAGTCTCTAGTAATATCATAGGAGTTTGTCAAGTGCAAAAGAGAAACGGGGAAAGGAAATAATGTGAAGAGAAAGAAAAGAAAAGAAAATAGGTGAGAGGAAATCAACATATCAAAGGTTGTGGAAGTTAAATTTTTAAATCTAGATCAAGATCTATTGTGAAAAGATCTTAGAATGAAACTTGGAAAGATTATAGAAGACTATAAAACCCTTTTATTCTCAAATTTTCAAAAGAAAAAGATATGTTTTGTGAGAGTTATGAACCTTTGAAGACTCTGTGCCATATCTGGTTTTTTGATCATATCTCCTTTGTTTAAACATTTTTGGATCTGCAGCTTTGGGATTTTATAAATAATAAAGGAATATATAAGTGAGAGAAATTTCATGTCGTTTGGATTTGTATTGAGAGAGATCCAAGCATCTAAAGTTTCAATTTTAGTTTTGAAGTCAATTTTTTTGAAAGTGATAACTCTTTGTAGTCATCATCAATAGAGCTGAAATTTTGAGTAGATATAAAAGACATATATCTAATGTGTTTCCCAAAATTTCAAGGAGTTTGGAGTTGTTGAGAGCGAATTGTAAGTCATTTTGTGTTTAGGTCCCATTTTGAGGTGATTTCAAGGAAGTAACAAGATCTCTCATTTCATGAAATTAAATGAGCTGAAATTTTGAAAGATGGTAGTAGACATAGTTGTTCATGTTTCACCAAAATTTCAAATCAATTCAAGGTCATATGTGAACGATGTAGCTTTGCAAAGTTGTTGTGACAAAAGTTTGTTTTGAGAAGACATCATGAAGTGGAGCAAATACAACTTGGGAAAATTTGAAGGAAGGAGTTTGAAGATTGGGAAGCGCAAATACATTATCAAGACCTTCATACAAAAGTGTGTATGTAATCATGTACTTAATACCATACGAAATATTGAATTTCGTACATACGTACACATACATAAAACCCATGTATAATATAAAATTTCATATAATATTCAAGACATACATACATATGCCAGGTTCATTTTGTTCAATTCTAACCCTAACCCTAATCCTAGAAACCTAAGGAAAAAAAACCATTATCCTAATCCTAGAAACCCAAGGAAGGAATTAAAATCATTTGTGAAACCCCAAGAAGACATTGAGTGGTGCCTTGAAAGATGGCGGACGGTTTTTTTCAAATTGTAATTGAAAAACTAGACAAAAACAATTTCCAAGTGTGAAAATTTAAGATTATGAATTTCTTGATGATGAAAGGCTACTAGGAATTCATAACTGGTGATGAGAAAGAACCTCTTTTCCCATAAAACCACACAAACAAACCAATAAAACTTGGCATGAAAAAGCAAGGAAAGTCTTGTATTAGCTTTCTGTGAATGTGTCAAATTCCATGATTGTGCATATTCAAGATGCAAAAATCACCCAAGCAAGCTTGGGATACATTGGTGAAAATGTATAACACCAATACACAAGCTTGCAAAATGCAGCTCAAGCAAGAGTTGCATAATCTTAAAAAAAACAAGATGAACATCAATGATTATTCTACAGAGGTGAAAAACCTTATAGATGTTCTTGCATCTATAGGAACCCCTATAGATGATGAAGATCTAGTGGCCGTCACTTTGAATGGACTTGGAAAAAACTATAGTCAGTTTTATATTTCAATTATAGTTCGAGAAACATTTCCCGATTTTCAAGACTTAATAACACTACTTATAAATGAAGAGATGAGAATTGTTGGTATTTCATCCAATGGAGGATCACAAGGAAATTTTTTCTATTCAAATATTAATAGAGTTAGAGGTAGAGGTGGTAAAACTTCATTTCGAGGTCGACACGAAAGCTCGCATGGTGGACATCATTAACATGAAGGTCAAGCTCATGGAGGTGGACGAGGAAACTTTGGAGGAAGAGGAAGTCGAGGAAGTCGTGAAAGTCATGGTGGAAGTCATTGAGATCAACAACCAAATAGCAACTCAAATTGTTACTACTACAGGAAACCTGGGCATATGGCAAAGAACTATTATCAAAGGGAGCATGATGCACGAAATGGAAAGTTGCAACAAGAGAATTATGCATCAACTAGCAATCAAGATGATGAGCAACTGTTTGTGATGCAGCACATGGCAAATTCAATGATAGGAGGTGTATCAAATAACAATGTTTAGTATGTGGATTGTGGAGTTTCAAACCACATGACTAGTCATGGAGAATGGTTTAGAGACACAAAGGATTTAAAAACACTAGGATTTATGGAAATTGATGATGACACTACACATCCCATCACACAAATTGGCAAGGTGCCATTGTCCATGCAAGATGGGCAAACAAAGTACTTGAAAGATGTACTTAATGTTCCAACCATAACAAAAAAATGGTGGTCTTTGTAGGCCAAATGGTGGAACAAAGTTTACAAGTGACATTCAACCCAAATGGATGTGTTGTGGAAGACATGAAGAACTAATGCAAATTGATTGCAAAAGGGGAAAGGAATGGATGAATGTTCACCTTGGATGTGAACATGCCTAAAGTGAATTCCATGTTATTCACACATGGAGAAGGAGTTCGAAACATTGGAATTTGGCAGAAGTGGGTTGGCCATGTTAATCTCCAACGTCTGAAGCTAATGGAAAAACAAAATCTTGTTGGAGGTCTTCCCAAATTTGGAACAAAAGAGGTGATGTCAAAAGTTTGTGAAGCATGCCAATTGGGGAAGCAAGTTAGGCATCCATTCCCAGCTCAAACAACTCATGTAAATTTTAAACCTTTGGAAATGATCCATTCAGATGTGTGGACCACGAAAACAGAATCCATTGGAGGATGCAAGTACTACATGAGTTTCATTGATGACCACACAAGGAAGGTGTGGGTCTATTTCATGAAACACAAAGGTGAAGTGTTTCAACATTTTTTGAATTTCAAAACAATGGTGGAAAAGGAGAGGGGTGTGAACATCAAGTGCTTAAGGTCCGATGGAGGGGGAGAGTATTTTTCAAATGAATTCAGTGAGTACTTGAAGGAGCATGGAATTCAAGAGAAGTACTCATGTAGTTATTCCCCACAGTAGAATGGAATTGTTGAAAGGAAAAACATGCACATTACAAAAATAACATGTGCCATGTTGAATGAAAAGAATTTGCCAAATTACTTTTGGGCTAAAGCGGTAACAACTGCAGTCTATATCATGAATTGAACACCCACAGTGGCAGTTCATGGCATGACACCTGAAGATAAATTCATAGGCAAGAAACCCAATGTTTCACACCTCGAAATGTTTGGTTACATTGCATACGTGCATATTCCTAACGAGAAGAGATCAAAACTAAACCCAAAAGCTGAAAAGTGTATTTTCATTAGATATTCCTAAGAACAAAAAGGATATAGATGTTTCAATCCTTCCATTCGAAAATTGTAAGTGAGTAAAGATGTTGTGTTTGATGAAATGGTTAGCTAGTATTCACCACTGAAGGTAGCAGAAGATGGAGAATCTATAAATGGTGATGTTTCATTAAATGTGGAATAAGAATCACAATTAATTAGTGAACCACAAGAGTCTACAATCAGTGGGTCCAGTAGCACTCCATGGAAAGGAAGATTAAAATCTTCAAACATTGTACATGGTAGTTCTCAAACATCATCTAGAATTCCTCATGTAGACGATGAGTCAAGTGATTCAGAAAAGAGTGTGGGTGAAGAATCAAGAATCCCTTCAATTACTACTCCTGGAGTTCGGATGGCCAAGAAAGTTTTGAAAACACCTGACAACAACAATGGAGTACGAAGATCCACACGAGTCAAATACCATGTACAAATATTCACATATGATGGCTTTGTAGTTCATCATTACGCATACATGGTGAGAGTTATACAAGAAGTTGAACCCACTTGTTTTGAACAAGCGGTTAGAAACCCTATGTGGGACAATGCCATGGACGAAGACATGGCAGGTTTGGATTCTGATGCTACTTGGGAATTGGTAGCTTTACCAGAGGATAAGAAAGCAATTGGGTGCAAATGGGTGTACAAAGTTAAACATAATGCAGATGGATTTGTGAGCAGATACAAAGCAAGATTGGTTACCAAAGGTTATGCCCAAACTTATGGCATAGACTATGAGGAGACCTATAGTCCAGTTGCCAAAATGACAACTATAAGAACAATCATTACTATGGCCGCAACAAAAGGATGGTATTTACATCAAATGGATGTAAAGAATATTTTTTTCATGGAAATTTACATGAAGAAGTGTACATGGAAAATCACCAGGTTATGTGGACCAAACACACCCTAATTTGGTTTGTAGGTTGAAGAAAACTTTGTACGGCATAAAACAAGCACCTAAAGTTTGGTTAGATAAGATAGGTCGGTATTTTGTTAGAAGTGGATTTCAAACATCCAATGTAGACTTTTCAATATATGTGAAAAAAACAAATCATGAGATTGTATTCATAGTCATCTATGTTGATGACTTGATTATCACAAGAGACAGTGATGCAAACATCTCTGATTTGAAGAAGCTTTTGAAGCAAAAGTTTGAGACGAAGGATTTGGAAGAATTGCGTTACTTCCTCGGCATTGAAGTAATCCAATCCCTTAAAGGGATATGGTTACTACAAAAACAATATGCCTTGAATAAACTATTCGAATATGGGATGATGGGTTGCAAACCCATTTCAATTCCATTGGAGCAAAATGTGAAGTTAAGTGCAGATGAAAGAGACCTTGTGGAGGATACCACTATGTATAGACACATAGTGGGGAGTTTAATTTACATGACCATCACAAGGCCATATTTGAGTTATGCAGTTAGAGTGGTAAGTTAATTCATGCAAACACCACAAAAATCACATTTAAATGCAGTGAAACACATACTAAGGTACATAAAACATATTTTCCAGTGTGGAAATTTTTATGAAGCCAAGAGCCAGTTACAAGTACATGGATACACGGATGCTGATTGGGCTAGCAATGTTTTAAATAGAAGATTGACCAATGGTTTCATGTTGTCTTTTGGAAGTGGTGTTGTTAGTTGGAGCAATAAGAAACAACCAACAGTTGCACTATCAAGCATGGAGGTAGAATACATAGGTGCAACAATTGCTACATGTGAAGTAATTTGGTTACAAAAACTACTCTCAGATTTGGGACAGTCAGTGGATGCTCCTATTATCATTTACTGTGATAACATCAGTAGCATATTACTTGCTAACAACTCGGTCTATCATGCTAGGACAAAGCACATTGAGGTGCACTACCACTTTATTAGAGAAAAAGTTCTAACAAAAGAAATTAACCTTATTCATGTCAGTACTAAAGATCAAGTTGCTTACATTTTCACAAATGTTTTAAGTATAGACAAGCTAAAGAGATTTAGAAAAATGTTTGGTGTATTAGAAGTGGATTTGAGCTTGAGGGGGAGTGTTGTGAATTCAAGCCCAATTAGTTAGGTTTCATTAGTTACTGGAGTAGGAAAGTAATTAGGTTACTTTCACAAGGTTGAATTACTTTTTTTACTTATATTGGTTTGGTTATTTGTGGTTTGGTCTTTTAGTTAAATACCTTGGTGTTGATGGTTTGGTTCTCTTTTCTTCATTGCACAAGTTTGTGTATTTCATGTGATAAAAACTTTGAAGTGTTCTTGATGTTATGTTTCATGTTGTGAGCATCATGTTGTAGTTTCCTTCCAATAAAGATTTATGTTTGCACTTGAGTAGATCTCCTATTTGTTAACACACGAACATTTACACATGAAATTTCAAACATCATATATATATATATAAATTAAAATACTTAAAATATATTCAAAAATAAATTTTTATAATAATTTGATAATCATATTATTATTGTTTATAATGGAAAATGTTATAAGATCTAAAGGGGTTCCTAGAACACATGTTAAGAAAATTTCCAAAGTACTTAATTTAATGATAAATAAATAAAATGCCAAAAGAAAATATATTCAACAGTTTGTCACCATAATTTGAACATTAAATCCATAATAAAATTTCATGTAGTATAAAATAACATATATGTCATAAAATGATTTTTGGCATGTACCTATTATTTATCTTTTTTGAAGTAATTACCTTTCACCAAATAAAGGCAAACCTCAACTATATATTATATTTGGATTAAACAAAAACAAGGTAAGTCTAAAGTATTCACCCACTAAGTAGGGTAATTACAAGGTAACAAAAATTACCAATTGGGTAGGGTATATATTTATCATGTTATATATTTGTGAGTATAATAATGTAATATATTACCCCCACCCCCTTGGTTAAACATGATTAGTAGAAAACACACACACACTTTCATAGTAGTACATCATGTTTCAAGTTTGTCCTATAGTTGTTTTATTAGGTCATGACATATTAAAATTGGTTTAAGACTAAATGGATTTGGATTACTTGGTACGATGATCATATAATAAATCATGAAAAATATTTATGTACAACAATCTCATGTATAGAATGGAAGGTGATTTGATGTTGAAATAATAACAAATGATGATTATCGATCTCATGGCTAAGTGTATGATCAATAGTTAATGTCAATTGTCTTGCAAGGGGCCTTGTGTGCCAAATGTTTAGGTATTCAAAGATTGGGCTTGTTAAGATTTAATCTTGAGTTTTGTGAAAACACTAAAAAGGTTTTTATAGGTGTGAAAATATTATAAGGATAAAAGGTTAGATGATGGTTGGTTGTCCATGTTCGATTGTGGGCATGAATGTTATGACAAAAAAAGGTGAGCATTGTGCTTGGGAAAGCTTTGGATATTCAAACTTTATTTCAAGTTTTTCCATGTTCAAAAATTATATTTCATCTTTTCCACTTAAATTAGATGTAATTTGCACCTATTAAATCAACAATTAAAATCAATAAATAATACAGTAAATGTTCAATAAAACAAAAATAGAAAGCAAAAAAAATGACGACAACAAGCAACAATAGAAAGTAAGGAGCTAATTAACAAAAACAAGCAACATAAACAAAAGGAACAAAAGAAGGTAAAGAAATTAAGATAATTTACCTCAAAATGAATGTGATTACAATCCAAGCATTGGTAGCAAATTGAAAATCTTTAAGCATTAGTAGCATTTAAATAAAAAAGTTTGAACATTGCCAACAAAAATGATAGTTTTGAACACCGACAACAAAATGGAAAGCCTTGAACTTGAAGGACTATCAACAAAGTGAAAAGCTTTGAACACTAACAACAAAATGGAAAGCTTTGGCTCAAAACATCAACATCAAAAGAAAAACCTTGGCTAATTAAAACGATGGGCATCAATAGTAAATTGGAATTGATTAATCACAATTGAAGCTTCGAGAATAAACAATAAGGTCAACTTGAAGCAACAAAAATTAGTGACAACAAGCATCCATAACAACATGGAAGATGATTAGGGACATAGAAGGTAAACAAATAAAAGGGGAAATGAAGGGCAACATGAACTCAAAGGTGGGCAAAAAAAAGACATGTACAAAGGGACAAGGAAAGCTCATGAAGTCCAAGAAAAATGATGTGAACAAAGGGGTGAGGAAGTGAATAGTTCAAGCTTAAGACAAGAACGAAAAAACTTGAGACTTGGAAAATAAAAAACAAAGAGGGTGGGTCCTAGTCAATACCCTTGCAAAAAGATGAATGATATTGGTTTGGGGTATAATCTTGATTTTAATATAAAAGTACAAGGTCCCTATCTATTTTTTAGCCAATTTTAAGTGTGGAGGCATGTTATAGTTAAAATATTCATATCTAAAATTAGACCCACTAGTTGTAAAATGCTTATGTGAATAACCTTCCAACAATAGTTAAGTCAAGTCAATTACTAGCTTAAGTCATGTCAATTACTAGCTATGTTTTCTTGGCATCAATATCCCTAAGGACTTTTGCAACAACTTTATTATTGTTCAATGAGTGGTGCCTTGCCCAAGGTATGGCTACCATGCTATTTTCTCCCGTTGCATGTGTGAAATTGTGGCCATGCTTGTTTGACCTCCTCTTGCCATCTTCTTCCCCTCACTATTTAGGCATTCTAATGCCTTTGACCCTTCAAAAAGGGCCACGACCTTCATCACAAGATCTACATAAACAACACACCATTAATTATTTTCAAGCAAGCCCCATCAATGTTAGGGCCAATTAAAGTTGAACTATGTTTTCTTTTGTATTAGAAATATATTATTGGCTTGATAACTATTAAACACATAATTAACCTATATATTAACACCTTGACTTGGGCCACTCCCCCCTACCCCCTTGGAGAACATCCAAGGGGAGTGTCACAATTTGTTACCCAAATTCTAGTCCTTTTCTCTTTTATGTATACTTTAATTATTCCACTAATTGTTTGGGCAATTTATTCCCTTGAGCAATTATCTTATAAATGTTATGGTCTTAATGTAATAAAAGGCAAGTAAGAGATGAGGTTATATTCATTTCACCTAAACTATCTCCCTCCCATTACCTTCTACCTAAGATAACATAACGAACACAACATAAAGGTTATGGCTTTTGCCAAGCAATATCCTCCCTTCTAATAATTCCTTCCTTTTTTATTTTATATTTATCTTTTGTCTACTATAGATAACAATCCTACCTTTATTTACTTACCCCTCCCCTTTTTAAAAACTTAGTTACCCACAACCCTAAACCTGAACACAATCATATAACCACCACCAGATATGAAGTTCAATAGGTTTTTCACAAAATATTTTTCAGATTTAAAAAAAAGGGTTATAATGCATTCATCAATCTTGAACCTCCATTTCCTTTCTTTACCTAATTCCTAACCTTATTTATCTTGGCTCCTTTTACTAACAATCCTATTTCCTTATTGTCTACACTTTAAAAACTTCACGCCCCAAAATAACCCTTGATGTTTTACCTTTGTAGGACATCCTCTAGTTCCTTTTCTGTTGCCTTCACAAAAGGGCAGACCTTTAATTTTCGTTCTTAGGTCCCCCCCCCCCCCCCCCCTTCCAGGCTCCCTCCCCTTTTCGACTCCTACTTCCTCTATCCAACAATTCAGGCCCAAGTACCTTTACATGGTTCTCCACCATTCGCCTTTAATAACAACATTCATGAAATCTCCACTTAAGCAGCCATTGTCACCCTCTTGATGATCCTACCTCCATCCTCAAAAAAGATTGTTGATTTGAATGTGTATTGAAAGACTTGCTCATCCATGATGCTATAGCCCCCTTCACCTACCTTGCCCTTTCATGATGTGCCAAGATCCCTCTTCATCCTTAAAGATCACAATAACATCATCACTCATCCCTTCTCACAACCCCTCATGCCCCACTCATTGCTTCAGGAAGAGGAAAAGAGGTCAACAACAATTCCCTCCCTTTCAACTTCATGAAAAAGTTATATTATTATCTTGCCCTAACCCAAATTGCTATAAGCTTTTGAAAAGTACCCTCCACCTTGTTTTTATTTTCTTATCCAATGAGTTTAGCTAATATAGGGCAAGGATAGGGTAACCCTACCCTATCCTAATCCAACTAGCCTACCACACCACCCCCCCCCCCCCCACCCCCCCCCCAAACCACCCCCCCCCCACCACCTACACCCATTCCAACACTCCCCATCAAATCACTTTTCTCATC
>Ga0116231_10003531_pt1 | contig 32414 bp, 15 predicted proteins | sample S1TSphgellanicum_2_FD_89695 | JGI IMG/M metagenome (GOLD analysis project Ga0116231, IMG submission 89695) | Host-associated microbial communities from peat moss isolated from Minnesota, USA - S1T2_Fd - Sphagnum magellanicum MG | ecosystem: Host-associated > Plants > Peat moss > Unclassified... | reverse complement strand
TTATAAACAAAAAATTATCTTGTTTTCAAAAAGAAGGGAAAAAAAAAAAAAAAAATTATTTTGTCAAATCTTGATGAAAAAAAAAAATTATAATGGAAATTTGGAAAAACCCGCCCCCCCCCCCCCCCCCCAAAATGTTGCCATGTATACCACCAAAACAAATGGTAAACCATCCATCCACCTTACTTGGAGAGATTAAAAAAAAAAACAAAAGAGAAAAACCCTAGCTGCAACCATTAGTCTTCAACTTCTCCCTTCCCTAGTTCCTCTACCCCGTTAAAATTAAAATGAATGAGAACTATGAGAACAACATAAGGAACATGTGGCGAAGCATAAGAGAGAAAATTTCAAACTAACATGGAAGAACAAATTGGGAACACCATTGCTTAAGTTATTGGGAACAACTGGGGGAACATAACCCCTAAATCCAAGGAAATCTTCAACTTCATCTTTCTCTCTCTCCTTGCCCACACCTACAAGGGAAACAAAAATTGGGCCTCTTTTATTTATTTTGCCTCACCTCATTGGATGCCTAGAAAATTTATTTTTCCTACTCCTTTTCTAAATATTTCAGTGTAGTTTTTGTTTCTTGAACCAATAGTTTTGAACTAAATGATAAACCGGAGAATCTTGGAGTGATATATATTCCAATTTAATTTCACACCTAGAAGGAAAAAAAAACCAAGTGGTAGATTTTTTCTATGTATTATTTGTCATGCAAATTATGGATTGTCACAAAGGCAACAATTTATCATTTGCCTTTATTTTTTGTTGTCTTATTTTTGTCTTTGTGTGCAATCTGCTTGTTTTCTATTCATAATATCCCCATTGTGATTGTTACAAAAGAAAAATTCGAAATAAATAATTAAATTAATTGAAAAATGAGACTCTCAATATAATGAAAAGGGTTTTAGTAATTTATGAGAGATGCTGATTTTTTTTTTAGCTTACGAATTTTGTACAATATAAAAGGTGGATGGTAAGTAGATGGATTGATTTCTCATTTGGATTGCAATTTATCCAAATTATGAATGAGATGCCAACCTTGTGTTTCAATGAATCTCATCCATATTTTTGTTTTTAGCCAAAAGAAAGCCTTTGGAGGGCTTGTGCACCACATCCTGAATAGGCTCACCCTCATTCTAATAGACAGGTTCTGGTGCATTAATTGTGCTGCTTGCTTGACTGCTTGCCCTTGGATGGCAACAAATAGCTTGATTCAATTTTAGGTGAGGATTTTCACACTAGAATGGATCATGTTATTAAACTAAAGGTACTTACCCTAGTACCTTGGCAATTTCAACACATGTCTGTCAAATAATTAATTAATTTTGAAATTTTCATTTTAATAAATAGAATAATCTTGAGGAGTCAATATTTTCCTTTAAGATGTTTTATAATTTGAATAATAATCATTTTTGAAAATTTCAAAAATTCTGAAATTTCCCACTACTAGGGTCCAAAGACGCATGGCATCTTTGATGCTATTCCATACCATGGTTTATGGCCAATGATAATAGCCTTTTTCCTATTTGATAATGATGCCGTTTTTCTATTCCATAACCATCCCTATCCATCCTCCTCACCAGGACAACTTAACTTAACTAACTTGTCGAGTTTCAACTTGGGTCACATCTCCCAAAAGAGCTTTCCCATTTAGGTACACAAGACTAATAAGATCATTGTAGTCTTGCATTCCATTTGCTATCTTCAACGAGTGTAAATTGTGTATTCTTTTTCAATAGACCTTTTGGCATAGTTCCATTCGAATATGGCAACTTCACATATGCTTTCATTATTTCGATAGTGCTAGTTCAACATTAAGAAATGGGAGCCAAGTTACATTGCACGCTTTTGCACATGAGGTTAATTTGTGTTTTGACATAGTATTAAGAAAACTTAAGAAGATGAACAAAATTTCTTTGTACATAAGCTTTGGTTGCAAGTTCATATATTGAGTTTCCCTATACCCAACTTACAAGTGACATTTCTTTGGAGTTTAACCTCAAGTGAAAGAATGAAATGTTTCAAGCAAAGCATGCCTATGCACCCCCTTCCCTTAGACCCATCCTCACAAATAGAATTTTTGTTTGGTTTTTCCCTCCTCAATGTCACAACCTACTTCCTCCTTTGTTAAAAGACTTTTGATTTGAACACCAATGAGGACCATATAAACCACCTTTTTGGCACACATGCAGCTTTGTGGCATGCCTTATCAAGAGGTTCATTAAAATTTAGGTAATGTCCATTGATTCATGCATACTAAGATGGTAGTATATTGTGACTCATATATCAATTAGTTGTGGGGACCCCAGAGTTTTCTTCTTCTTCTTCTTCTTCTTCTTCTTCTCCTTAAATGTGATGGGCATCTTTGATCGGCCCATTACAAATAAAATCATTATGTTTTGGATAGTCCCAAAATAGATATGTTCTAATCTCTTCTTTTGAGCTACTTATATAAGTTACAAGAGTAGAACATAGGACAAAGGATATGGAATACATTGAGGTGGTATTGGGAACATGTTGAGGAACACATTGCAAACTTGGGGAACATGTTGGGAACTCCATTGGGAACCCCATGGGAACAACAAAAATAACCTGGGACCCTGGGGGTGCATGCTGCCTCACCTCATTAGCTGCAAGAACTTTTTTTTGCCTACCCGTGTTCTTTGCCACTTCTGGCAATGGCAAGGGCATGAACTATGGGTGTATATCAAAAGTGAACTCATTTGAACAAGTGATCTAATCATCAACTTTGAAATGTGCCTTCACCCATTCCACACCCTGGAAAACCATTGGCATCCCTACTATTATATATAATAAATGATTTAATATCAACTTAGCTTTGGAGCATATTTCCAATCAATTTTGGTGACATTTTTTTCCAAAAAGAAATTGAATTTGCAAGAAAAATAATCAGAAAAATAATTAACAATGCAAAATTTTACATCAAAAATAAATCCTTACTTCCGATGCATTAGTGATAGAATCTTGAGTGTGACAAGAATGAAACAAGTTGTGCTATGTATACCAAATGCATGAGTATTTAATCCTTTGTTAAAATATTGATTCCAAAAGTAATATTGTGGTGATGACAATTGTTAACAAAAAGATTTGAAAATGAAATATTACTTCCTCATAAACCACATTCAACTTAAATTCCAAAACTAACAATACTAGCTTTAGAATTTTTAATCATCAATTAATACTAAATGGATTTATGGATGACAAACTTAGCTTGTGTGTAAGAAAACACAACATGAATATTACTTCATTTGCATTGACCCATGGTACAAAATGCTAAGTCTTCAAATATATTGTATGTGTATAAATTGAATTGTTTGACAAAATGAACATGCAACAACATGTGACATGTTTGCAATAATGGGACATCCATATATCCTACCTATGACTAATGTTCTTCACTTCTTTGCCAAATATTTATTTATTTTTAAAAATGAGGTTTGGGAGTTTCAAATTTATTTTTTCAGAATTTCAACATTTGAAGAATAAGTATGGGAAATACATCTCGTGTTGTGCATTTGTAATAGTAACCTAATGGTTTTCAATTTTTGACAATTTCAACAAATATCAATAATTTTTTCTTTTTTTTCTCAATTAGACTTTTTGTGAATTAATTTTGTGTCAAACATCAATGTCAAGTATGGTATTAAGCTAGATATGATAAAGTTCACTCCACTTTGTAAAGTGATATAGGTGAAAAGATTTTTGTTTGAAAAAAGGCTTTGATTAAATACCACAAATCACCATACTTTATAAGTCTATAGCTAGCAATAGCTACAATTCAAGTCAATAGTTACCCAAGTCTTTTCAAAACTCATGGAACACCCACCATTCAACAACAATACACTTGTTCCCAAAGAATGGAGCCAAGCAACAAATTTAATTTTCCAATATGTATATTTTTAATTGCTCTTAGGAAATGTAGTGTAAAAAGAGATTTGGGAAGTTTGGTTAAGCATGGCGTTCAAATTCTGGCATCACATTACCACCCATCAACCATAGACAACACTTGGCACCTATTTCTCCCATATATCAATTTGTTGAAACTTATCACTATCACAAATGATACTCTTTCTCAAAGAATGTAAACATGTCAACCACAACAAACATGATCCTAAAGCTAAGTTTGAATGGTCATATTAGTGTTACTTGAAAGGGAGGAAAACTTTTTTATAGCATTTCATAGCCCCTTTAGAAATTAAACTTTAAAGATTAGAATGTCGGGTAAGGTTTGAGATGACATTACATGCCACAACATGCAACATTTCAACAATATAAATTACAAGTGTAATTTTGTTGTTGCATTCTAAAACTTACATATACATTGCACTCACAATACTATGAAAAATTGTCATTAAAATATATGATTGAGCAAATCAGCATTGTTCAATTTGTTGGAAGAATCTAAAGTTAAGAACCATTGGAGATCATTACTAGGAATGCAGACACAAGAACAAGTTTGGTTTGGAACAATTCCGGGAGATGTGGTGGAAAAAATACTAATACTCCTACCCACACGCGACCTAATTCAATGCCGAGTTGTGTGTAAGGAATGGGACACACTTATTTCATCGGGAAGATTTATCAAGTTGTTGTGTTATGCCCATGACAAGCATATAAACACACTAACAAGCATCCAAGTTGATTTTCTAGATGGAATTTTTGTACAAGATGGGTTTTTAAACTATAATGTTAAGACTAATTCTTGGACAACAATTTGGGAAAAACTTGTGGCTACCATGTGTTAATGATCCATGATTTTTCATGGCCTTTCATGTTGTTTCTTGAATTTCATGCAATAGAAAAATGGTGATGATTTGTTAGTAAATGTAATGTATGATTTCTATCATTATACCAATTTTTATATTCTATTATCCATCCTACAAAGTGTGTAATGTAGAATCACCAATTCAAGAATTAGCACATTGTTCTTCAAGTTTAATCAATTAGAATCAATTACATTTAATATTGTGGGATGATAGTGAGAATAATCACTATATAAATACTCACATGTTGAATAATTAAATTAAACTCATAAACTTTTACATGTGATTGTAGAAACGTGTTGTTTCTTACGCTTTAATTCTAAATTGGAAACAATTTGTTGTAAAGATATGTATTGTAATTTGTGACATCTAAATTCAAAATGAAAAATTTATCTACAACTTAGGATTGGCTTTGGAATTATTGTCATAATGAATAACTATTTATTTTTACACAATTACAAAAAATTACAAAATGCATATTGTTGCACTTTTGTTTTGAAAATCCTTAAACATATCAAAGGTGTATCGTTCTTTTGGGGTCAATTTGTGTTTTTAATGATAAAGCACACCTTTGTGGTCCAATATTGAATGTTGATTGAGTTGCATTCAAATTGTGGGTCTATTGAACATTGTTGTGTAGCAACTTCAAAACAAGTTCATAACATTGCCCAAGTGGTTAATGGCAATGAGATGATAATGAAAGGCACTTGGCAAGTAGGTTCTATGATATGCTCTATACAATTTCAATTAATATGATTATGTGAACTTGCAACATCTTTTTGATGTGAAATTGTTTTCATTGTCACAATTACAATAAATTGAAATTGTTGTAAAAGTTTAAAATTATCCAAATGGTTCATATTGTCATATTTTACAATGAATTAACTAACATTCACCTTGAAAGAATTAATTAAATTGTCCAAAAAAGAAATTCACTTAGAGTTTGAACATGTGGAGGTTTCATACATATACAAAGAGTTAATAATAACACTCCAAACTACCATTACCATTATAATTCAAACTATTCATTTTTAAACTGGAAAGTCTTTGGTACAAATTGTGAATCACATTCTTGATGTACAATGATCAACATTACTGGTGAAAACCATAGCAACATAGGTTATTTCAAACTTGAATTTCCAAGGTTCCCAATGGGATTTTGGTTTGTGTTCCATTTACACTAGGTATCCAAGTTTGTTGGCTCTTGAGTATGCATAATTTGTGTAGGATTTTGGGGATGAAATTTTCGCCCAATCCTTAAACCAAATGTGGAGATGACAATTGTTTCCAAAATGTTATTATTCTAAGATGGATGTAATTGTTTGATGTTTGGTTGAATGTAACCCAAGGTAATAAGTTGTGTGCCAATGTGAATGCCATTAGTGCAGTGGTTGCAACAACACTTAAACTTTTGTGTTCACAATTATGTCTTTCCAATTTCATGAAATAAAGGGACAAAGTGGCAAAAGGGCATCAACCTAAAGTTGATCATTTTCATGAAGAAGAATAAAGGAACCAAGTAGCAATGCTTGCAGCAACAACATGCAACAAGGAACAATGTAATAATCTAGTCTTAGGTGGTGTGGCCAAATGTAGTAACAAAGAGTTATGACATTTCATGAAGCTATTGAACTGCTCAATAGCAGCAAACCCCAGGCTAACATAGTACAACCAACAGAGAGCACACTAGAGTGGAAAAGGTGGATCCAAAAGAGGAAGTAATGGAGCTTTCCTCTTCTTCAACATTGCCTCCCAATGCTAGTATGTCCAATCATTTGATCCTGGACTACTCCTCATAATATATTTCTGTCAATCTAGACACATGTTGCAAGGGTTTCTTTACCCTCTTGCATTTTTCATTGCATCCCTTGTGATTGATTATGCACCCAAAACTATTTATGAAGCTTCTGTGATCACCATAGTGAATCTAATAGAAGAGTAATACTTCTGTGCCATGGTGCATAATTGTAAGAGGATCATCATTGGGGCTCAAGAAGTAACCCTATATATCTCTAGAACACTTGTTGTTTTGTGGAAGACAGTGATCACATCAAAAATCCCCTAATCCACAACAAGCCATTATAATTACCTAAGCCAATTCTATTGTGAAATAAAATGTTTTTCTAAGGATTGGCACTCCTCACGGGTTCTCATGAAAACTAGAGAATGTCAAAGGATGGATATTCATTCCATAGTGGAGGTCTTGATGATGCTACAAAAAATAATGTAATTTGTGGCATGCAAAACCTGAAATGTGACAATGTATGTGGCTTTATGTTGTGTCAATTCCAACTTTAGAGAGAACGATGACAAAAAGAGGGAAAAAAGCCCCAAGTGATAAAGAGCTCAAGGAGATGGTGGTGATTCTTGAGTACTTGGCAAAGGATGTTGCAAATGGTACAATATTTGTTGGAGTAGCATATTTCAATGGTCCATCTTTTTTAGACAAAATTGAGGTGTCACCCTCTCATAGTCTTTGTGAACTTGAAAAGTAGCAATCGCCTAGGCCCTACATTTACCCAACATCTTTTTTATCTCATCAACCCAAACCAAGTTAAAGGTTGAAACTGTTTATTTTGTGTATTCAAACATGCTATTAGCAAGAGATCAAAAATAAATCATGAGTCAATTGCTTTAGTGTTGTTTGGGTGTTGTTGGCAAAGTGTGAATTTGGTCTCTTTGGTGCCAACTTTGAAGAGCATTTGGTTATTAAAAACTCAATGCTTTGCACAATAGATATCATTAGAGGAAACCTTTTGATGCAATGTGATATTTGCAGGTTTGTGACCTATCAAGCACAAAGCTAACTAATTTGATATGCTCCGGTATTGGGTGCCTCAACAAGGTAGCTACTTGAAGGGATGAATGTGCCTAGTTCACTTGGAGCAACCTTTGTATCATTGTATGTCACATTTTCATTCTTGGCCTTTTTTACAATTTGAGTTTTTATCATTTTCTCTTACTTTAGCAATATGTTTCATATGTTGTGAACAAAGTGATAAGGCTATTGGAGTGGAGAATTATTGAAGGTTTGGTTTCTTAACCTATGTAATGTGCAAGTATCAAGAGGGGAGGGAACAGTTGGGTGGGTACTTTCATGTCTTGGTGAGGTATAAACATCATCACCTAGTGGCAATGTTCTTCCGTTTGGCATCATTATTCTTGGAACCCATATATGGCAATGATGTCTCATGCAACTTTGGTTGGGTATGTAGTCTTTACCCTTTGATTTTGAGTTTTTTCTTGAGTTGCTTCAAGTTTGGGTCCAAACTCTCTGATGGGGAAGGGGGATGTTTTCATTATGCAATGAAGAAGATATTTTTTAAGCGCATAATGTAAAGATATTGACTTCATATTTGCTCCAAGATGTTTTAATCACATAATTGAATGTTTAAGTATTATCAAACTTGGTGAAGGCATTTTGAAACTTTCAAAATTGTATAATTACACCAATTTCTAGTTCCTATTAAATTTGCACAATGGACAAGATTCAAAATACAAAATCAAGTGATCTTTTTAGGGTTTGTTATAGGAAGGCAAATGTAATTAATAGGTGGTGTGAAACCAATAACCACCATTGCAAACACAAATATGAAATACCCACATCCATTACACCCCCACAACACCATGTTCCACTACCAAAAACTATTGGTGTTTAGGCATTTTAAATCCTTCATTTATCTTCCTTGTCAATGGTGCTGTTGTAATTATCCATGGCTTTTGTGGATCTCATGTATTAATCCTTGTTCTAGTTAGCCATTTTCCTATTCATGACCTTGACATTCTCTATCCATTTCAAGGGAAAAAAATCAAAAAAATAAAATTGATCCATACATGCATTGAAGGAGTGTTATAGAATTACTTTAACATGGTACAAGTGAGTTGAACACTATCATTATGTCATAAGAGAATCCATTGGTGAATTGTTCTCCAATAAGTTCCTGAAAAGTTTTTGTAAGGATTTTAGAAGGAAATAGGATGACATTGGCAATTATGTTAAAGATATGAAGGGTTCGATAGTTCGTATGGTTTTCACCATCTCCATGATGAAAAACCTTGTGTGATTAATCAAATATTTCTTTCAATTTCAAGTGCATTTTCAACAAATTTGTATTAAATTCGAAAAGATTTTTTTTTTCTTTATGTAACTTTTGCTAACTATTTGGAATCAAAAGGGGCACAATATCGAATGGTTGATGAACATGCAAATGTTGAATCTACAAATGATATACTCAAACTATGGTTATACTCACGGTTACTTTTGCACCACATGTTCAACAATTCCTATAACCAGGTGGGGCCCTGCACACAAGGCGAATCCTTCAAATTTATGTGGCCCTAAGGCTTGTTATATGTACATGAAAATCACTCAGTGTTTTGTTCCAAACGAACTCTAATGCATTCTTCAAAACTACGGAGTTTGATAGGTTTAAATAATGTGTATGTCAATGTCTAATAATAGAATTCACAATATTATGCACATATAAATCAAAAGTTTAAGCAACAACACACATGATTGGGAGGAGATCAAATTCCTCACAAGCCCTATCCCTTGTCTTGAACACATTCAATATACTTTCTTTTCCAAACATTAAATCAGGACTTGTGATGAAAAATCTTTGATCTAGTGGATTTGTTTTAGACAAATTTTAGCAACAATATGGTGGTTTGTAATGGTGCAACATATGGGCAATTATGATTTTAAAGCTATAGAACTATGCCTATGGTCAAAAGCATTGGGGTTGTCCTTTAGAAAATACTATGAAGACGATGTAAATTATTTCATGAACATTTATTTCTTGAATGTTTGTTTATTGAATGAGTAAATTCTTCTCTAAAAACCAACTTAATTTTATAAATCTCTTGTTTAATAGCACCATCCCTCTTTTCATCCATCTTTACAATTCATTTGAAAATTATAACCATCATTGTTCCTTCATTAACACAACAGTTCCTAAGAATTAGCAAATTAAAGAGATTTTATTCATGTTGCATTACTTAGTTCTAGGAGATTGAATATGAGTAACTACACTTGGGCATGACATTGATAGGATGTTAATAGGCCAATTGACATATGATTGTAAATAAAGTCTTATTTAAAAATTCATGCATTAACTACAAGTTTGAACTAATCTCTACATGAACCAAGGGAATTTGTAAAAGCAAAGTCTAATGATGGGCTACCAGAAATCATGAGGTTTCAAATTTCAAAAAAATTGGATCAAACACTAAGTTTTGTATTTTCAATACATTTTAGTTTAGTTCATTCAATTTTGTTTTTAAGTTGAGTTCTCAAATTGGCATTTTAAAAAAAAAATCCTTTATTCCCTATCATTATATTTCATTTAGCAATTGACATAATTCATTTTGCTTTTCATGGATTTTTTATTTGGACTACTATGACAACTCATAGGTGAGCCTTTGCAAGTCATTATTGGGTTTTTGCACTTCTTTAAACAATGCTTGTTTTTTTAACATGATGTAAAAAAATTTGTATTTTGTAGTTTTGTCTACATATTTGTTCTTTAGAACCTTGACGGTCTATAATATAAGTTGTAAATAATTATTTCAATTCATTTGTTTGGCATTATATTTTTTGAATCAATGCTTGATTTTTAGAGTTGAATATCATCACCCCTTTTCCCAACATTAATATTTTAGTAATTCTCGCTCTAGCACAACTTTTATTTCTTTGTGTCAATGCTTTACTATTTAGACTCTTTTGCTAAAAGCTGGTTAGAAAGTTTGAGAACCTCTTTTTTTTTTTTGTTTAGTTCATTCTTTTCCATAGCTATATTAAAAGTTTAATACTTTTCTCAATTCAAACCTTTTTTTAATATGTTTTCTCTAGAACTTAATTTTCTTTCTCTCTATGTCTTATAATTGAATTTATTTTTCAATTTAGGGATTATGCTTTTGCTTATATATTGCTCATATTCAACTATTTAGAAATTTTAATTGATAAAAAATTGAATCCTCAACTTTCAAAATTCAATCACTTTTATTCAATGAATATGGTTTATTTCTTTCATTTGCAAGGCATTACTTGAAAGCATTTTTGAATGAACCCAATTGGCCACATACAACTAGAATATTTTTAATTTCATCCAAATGCAATGGTATGTAACTCATAACTTGATCATGTTTGGTGAAACAATGCATTTGAACAATAGCAATTGACAAGATTGAATATGGGGAATGGTTGAATCAATTTGAACAATGCAAATGATGTCTTTGTCAATTTGAGCTTGTGTTATTGCGCACTATCAACGACGATAGCCTGTTGAGAGCAGAGAAGAACAGAGCACAAGCCAGTGTCCTTCAAGCTCATCCGGTTGCCAAAGCAGTTGTTCGAGAGAGTGAGTTGGAGTTGAGAAACAAGAAGGAAAGGCTAGAGGATCATCTGCAAAGAGTAACTTTTTTGCACTAACTTCCTTCTTGCTGGTCTTTTTGAGCAGGTTTTACTAATTTTTTTGCAAATGGTTGCATCAGATCCCCTTCTTTGAGCTGAATTTGATGATTTGTTCCTTCAGGCACGAAGACAACAAGCAGAGTTTCTGAGACAGAAGGGTGGGTGTAGGGGTGTATGCCACAACCATGGTCACAAGCTTCATAAGCATGGAGATTCTCTTTGCCGCAAGCTTACCAAGTTAGTTTTGTGCCTACATCAGTTGTGTTTGAATGAGGACAGGAAGAAGCCTGTCCATCATAGATTGGCCTCCCAGATGTAGGTTGAGATTCATGATCATGCATGGAGCCAAGTATTTAGAGGGTTGCAGAGATGGATGTCCTTTGAGATAGGGAGTAGGTGTATCTGTTGGGGTTTTAACTAATTGTTCGAAAGGATGCACACAGATGCTAGAGACAGTTTAGGAGGTCAAGGAGCATGACATATGTATTAGCACAAGATTATGTGGCATGTGCAATCAATGTTGCATCAGTGATATCGATAGCATTTGAGTAACTGGTGGCTTGAATAACATCACCTTTGACTTTGCACACTGAAGGCTCTCCTGGGGTGCATAGAAAGCCGCCTTGTGCTCTCCTCAGCAGGTCATGCCACTAAAGCTGAACAGATTGACCATCTTCTCAAACACTTGTCACCACCTAGCCATAGAACTGGAGCTTCAGTTGCAAGCACGTCAGGGAAGAAGCTTGCACCACAAGGGGGACACAAAGGGGTTGTTAAATGGTGGCCACTGTCCAGCAAGTGGTGCTGGAATCTCAATGGGTAAGGATGTGCCAATGTGTGAAGAGAAGAAAAAGGAGTGGTATCCTGCTCGTGTGTTTCTTTGTGCCTACATGATTCAAGACAGCAAGATGCTATGTTCAGCAGTCGAGGCAAGCATGAGACTGCACTTGCAGCAGCAGCAGCCACAAGGCTGCTGCCTGAATTTGAAGCTTTAACCACAACTATCCTTTGTGGTCCTTTGACAACATCCTTATGCTCCTCCTCTCCCAATAGTGCTGCTGAGAAGTCATCTGACTGGATCCCTGAGAGCCCTGCCAGTACTACACCCCTTCAACCACCTCAATTGAGGCCTTTGCTGCTCAGCTGGCTGCTTTTGATTCTGCATGGTGTTCATATCTGTATCACTTTGTTGCCTGGGAGGTGAAAGATGCCCAAGTGCTTGAGGGAGATTTGACACAGATGGCATGCCAAAACTCTCTATGTTGCAGAAATGCAAAGTTCTGCCTGATGGAGATCCATCTGGACTAAGCCATGATACCAAGGCCATTTGCAAACAGGTTGGTTTTCCCTTGTGGCATTTACTTTGGACCCGTAGCAGGAGAATTCATTAGTGTAGGACATGCAAATAGTTGGAGTAGCAGCAAGTTGTGTGCAGAAATTGGCTGAAATGAAAGTAGCAGATAGTTGTGTGGCAGGTGTTTTGAGGATCAAAACTTGTTGTGGGATTACATTGTGCATCTCACTGGTGGAGCAGGCTTGGTGCGATTGGAAGATGCCTTGGTGGATGCTTTTGTGAAGTTTGAGGAGGCAGTGAAGAATGGACTTCCTCTGCCTTCACCAATTTCATCCCCAGTTATGTGCAAATCCTACCCTGCAATGCCCAATTTGCCTGTCTTTGTATCTCCTGGAGAAAATTCCCAATAGATCTGTAATGAGGCTAGCTGGAATTCTCAACCCAAAACTGTCTGCTCCCTGTTTCCTTCTGCTTCAAAAGTAGGTGATACCATGAACTCTAGTGAGGGCAACACAAAGGATGCTCAAGCACTCTTTGGGGCTGCTCAAGACACAGGTTTTTCCAATGAGAGAACTGTAAATGAAATGTTGCATGACTCAAGTCAGCAGTTCTTTAGTGCTCTGATGCAGCACAAGCTCCTGCATCTGGAATATTCCTAGATTTGAACCGGCTTCAAGAGGTTAGAAGTCGGCATGTCCACTTGCTCCTACAACAAGAATTTATGCATTGACATTAATTAAATGAAATAAGAGCACAACTTTTAGAGATTAACCACACAATGAATTCACAAAGCAGTGTGAAAAAATGTAACATGAATCCTCCCCATTGACATGGAAGTGCTGAAAGTTCAACCAGTTGTTGAGCTTGTGAATTGTGCCGTTGTTGGCAGCTTTGAAAGAGTACCACCAAGATCAAAATGTAGCATACCAAAGGTTGGCCTCCTTCAAGGATGTTGTGATCTTATATTCCTAGCATAAGGCATTGTGCATATTTTGGAACTTGGTGCAACCAATTGTTTAGTGTGTCTTTCAAGTGATTGAGTTCAGTGGAAAAAGAAAGTTTGCTCATTATCAACTATCTTCACAACAAGATCTCTAGTCCCATAAATGATTCAAATAGCATTCCAATTCACTTGCACATTATTTGCCATAAATCCCTTGAAATTGAGATTTGTAATGCCTTTCTTTAAAGCAATCACCTCCAATTTCCTCCACAATTTGCATTGGACTTTTGTGTCCCTTGATTGCATCCATAGATTACAATCGTCATTACTTTTTAATAGACAAAGTTGTTGACATGGCAATCCATGGTTGTCCAACTTTGAACACACTTGACATGATCAAGCATAATCCAAGAATTTACCAAATCATGCCCAAGTTGCATTCATTTCATTAAAATGATTCCACAACCATCTCCATAGACCAACATCTTGAAAAGATAAACATTTTCTCTAAAATATAGCCTAGGAAAATAATTGTCTTGAATATAGTCATAAAGGTTGAGGGTCTTGAGCATGATGATGCAATTAGTGGAGCCCATGTTCTTAGGATAATGCTTGAAAGTTGCAATCAAGTTGTGTATGTTAGGGGGAGCACATGGATGCAAATTTTGACATGGTTTGGTTTAGTTTTTTACCTTTCAAAAGTTCCATATGACCTTCACCATGCTCATTGAATAGGTGATGAAATAGAAATGTATTATTAATAGCCAAAGCAATTGTAGAGGATGTAAGATTGGGCATGTATGAAACCTCCTTTGCAACCATGTTGTTGATCGCCTCCATTGCCTCTTTGCCTTATGCATCAAGATGGGCATGCATGTCAAGGTGGTTCACTACTCTTGAAAGGTCGTTCAACTTGTGGACAATGTAATAGATGCGGCATATGCAAGTCTTTAACACTTTAACACAAAAAGGTGATGAACCACAAAATTTATAGGAAATGGTGCAAGTTGGAAGACCTAAGACACATTGGCCTACAAAAAGAAGTTGAGATGAGTTGTTGCTCCAAGCAACTTCATTATGAACACCAAATTGCAAAAACATGCAACAAAAGTCATTTTGACATTGTAGATGGTTCAAGCATTTAGTGGTTCTAAAACCCAAACCAAAAGAATTATTTGTGTTGGTCATCATCAACTTGCACAAAATGTGATCATTATACTTTTGCATCATGCCTTGCATTTGTTTAAAATGACCTAATGGCAAATTGGAGGGAGCTCAAGAAAATGTCACCATTGAATTTGATCGGAAGACAACTAACACTTTCAATTTTCATGGTTCCATAATCCAAGGACCTTAATTCATTCAAAACATGTAGGGTGTGGAACGTTGCTTTGAGTGACTCAACAATTTTTCCAACGATGGTTGTGTGTAGAGTTGACATCTCCACAACGAGCTCACTCCCACATTGCAAATTGAAACATAGAAGCATAGAGGCTTGACATACGATATTAAAAAAAAAGAATATCTCATCTTCATTGGAAGAATCACGTATATTAATAAATGTTGTTCATAAGTGGGATTGATGGTTCATAATTCAATAGTTGATCCTAAGTTTTTATTTAACATCAATACCATGCAAGGCTAATTAACAATGGACACAATTGTATTTGGCATAACAATTGTATCCTAAGAATTTTTTAACAAGTTTTCATTAATTATCTTATACATCATAATGTTAACCATCCAATGCAATCCTTGAGTGCCAAAGAATGGAACTTGATTAGTGGAACTAATGATGACTTTGTTTTCCACATATGCAACATCCTTCAATATGTGAATTGAACCATGTTAAAATCGAAACATTACATAAAGGCATAATTCTATCATTTGAACAACTCTAAAATCACCAACCAACATAACAAAATTATACTTTCCTTCCACATGAAAATTTACCATTGCTTCAACTACAAAATGTGAAAGATTATGAAAACAAGAAAAAAACAAATGACTACTCTCAAAAAATAACAAATGGCATAATCCTGGGAAAGAGCAATGATTATTTTATGCTTAAATTGGTTGAAAAAGATTGTGTCTATAGTGAAAATGAACATACAAAATGATATAATAACAATATTGTCAAAAGAAATGAAAACTAACTTTGATGAACATGAAAACACAAACAATAGTTAATTTGAAAATTTGTTAATTAAAAATGAGGGGAAAGTTCTTGGAATAGGGTCATGAAATAATCATCAAAAATTTATCCATAAACCTTTAAAATATAAATGTGAAATTATGTTACAACAAAATATTGTAGGAATAAAATTAGTAATGAAAGTTACTACAATATGTTGATCTAATATAATTCACTACAAAAAATTACAATTTTTTAGAAGGTTCAACTTAACTAATGTGTTCACATTGACCAAAAGGATGTTCACTTTTAATAAAGGCATGGGGCATGAAAAACATATGGTTCTTTTAATTGAAGTGACCATTTTGACCAAATGTTAAGTCATACATCTAATCAAAATAAACAAATTTTTAAAATGTTCATCAAAATACCCATGACCTAATCAAATCAGTCACACTAAATGGCCATGTTTAGTCAAATTGGCCATATTAATCTAGTTAGTTAGCCTACTTGCTATGCCTATTAGGTTACAAGTATCTACATGTTTACCTAACATATACCTACCTATATCCTACCTACCTACTTACCCACCATTTACCTATTTATGTCCTACCTACCTACTTATTTACCCACATGTGTCCTACCTACCTACCTACCTGCCATTTACCTACCTATGTCCTACTTACCTACATACTTACCTACTATCTACCAAAATTACTTATTTATTTATCTACCTACCTATCTATTTATCTACCTACTTATCTATTTATTTATCTATCAACTTACATATTATCTACGTACCTACCTATTTACATAATTAGGTACTTATTAGCTTATTTATGAAAAAAATTGAAGTTCAAATGTTGTTATACACATTGACAAAAATATTTACAAAAGTTCATGGAAACATGTTAAATGCATTTGATATCATATTGTTTTACAAAATGATGGGTGGTTTGATGGCCAAAACATTGGTGTGAAGGCAAGGAGACCAAGGTTCAATCCCCTATACGAACATATATTATGTGTAATATGTATATTTGTATATATATTTTGTACATGTATGTAAATGTATAATACATAGGTGGGTTGTAGATAAATAGGTAGGTCATGAGTGGGTGGGTAGGTAGATAAGTAAGTAGGTACTTACTTTTTTATTATTTATATTTTTATATTTACAAATTAATTTTTTTTAATTATTTTTTTGGTTGCTCAATTTTTTGTTCAATTTAACTAATCAAAAGACCATTTTGTGATTAGTCAAAAAAATCACTAATCAAATTAGACATGTTCAAATTGACTTGTCTAGTATGACTACGTGGTCAAATTGACCAAATGTCAAAATGACTAGTTTTTTTGTTTAGTTTTCTAATCAAATAAATTATGATTTCTTGTAGTGATTACATTATTTATGAGTGTTGATGACATTTATCCCTAAAACCATATGGGTAATGACAATGAAATAAACATGTAGATGATTAAGATTGGGAAACCAAATTTAGGTCATGTGGAAAAATATTATAGAACACAAGACCTATTACAATGAATCAAGTTGAAATAATTGCATAATTAAATTATGATTGCTTTTGTAACTAATTTGATTGTCTTATATTAAAAGTTCAAAAATTAGTCAACATGGAAGGATGGAAAATTTAGTAGTCCCAAATTAGTTGCACTATAATCACAATAATTGTAATAGATTAAAAATCATGGTGACTAATTGTAAAAGTAATGAAACATAGTTGCAAATGACAATTAATCACATATAGTCACAAATAGAATGGTGGTTGCATATTACAATATTTCTTTTAAAGAATATTAATGGTTTGTTGATTAAACATTCAAACCAAGGTTACTAATAAAAAACATTGTGGCAATTTGATTGATCAATAAATTGTACAAGTAATTCAAATGGTAATACAAATCAATCATTATCATCACACAATTTTCATGATGTTTTTAATAATTATCCACATCACATAATCAAACAATGTTGTTTTAAGTGTTTTCATAATCTATTGAATGAGGGAACATGAAATCATGACACAACATCATTAGTGACAACCTTTTTGACAAGTTAGGAAAACATCTTCTTATCTAATTTTTTAATTAAAATATTTCTTAAAGATATATTTTAATAAACTTGTAAAATACCAATAACATAAAGTGATCCATTTGCTATTGTTATTGTTAAGAATGATTTTTAAATAATTTCAATAGTATAATTTGGTAGAAATATTTCCCAATATCTATAGAATTCTATGTGTAACTTGACCAAAATCTCTTAATATTCATGTTAAATTGTACTTTGGAATTTCATTTGAAATATCAAATCATATATCAACCATTTTTTAATTTTTTTATAGGATTGGAAAATTGATCCAAATTTTATATAATATCAATTGCATTATGTAGTTGAAAAGTAAATATATATTTTTCCAACATAATGAAAAGTGGAAAAGATATTATAATTGGCCAAATTTCATGATTTATCAAAAATAATTTTAAAAATAACTGTTCATCATATCGTTTTTGGTTCACAATTGAAATCAATTTGATTTTTATTTTTATGTGATGATGTGCATCATTCATATTTTTTAAATTAATAATCCAACATTAAAAACATTTCCAATTGGCAAACACTCAGATGTTATAGAGTTTTAAAAATGTTACATGTCATGAAAGTTTTTTTTAAAAATTCAAGTAATAGACTTTGATTACATTGAAAATAATCCAAATATTTATTCGATTTAATTATTTTCAATTCCTTCCACCTTTTAAGCCTTATAGGCTTCTTGTCTTTTCTTGTATTTGCATTATTTTGTAGTTTCATTTTGAGGCTTTCAAAAGAGACTTAAGGGTGCTACTTTAAATTGGTTCTTAAGGCAACTTTTGTGATTTATAGTATTAAATAAGTTCTACAAATGACATCTGAATTTACTATTTTATTTCCTTATTAAAAAAACCATAGTATTTACAACATACAACATTTAAATGAACTTGGGTTATGCACTACTACACATTATTAGTGATGATTAACTGATCAATTGTTGAAAAAAATGAATTGATTTAAGATATTAATATTGTGAATAATTTGTCTTTGGGATTTTTTTATTGCATTCAATTTTTTCCTAGCCTATTTTGTGTTCTTGCTTTTGTTTTTCCAGTACAAAGCTCAATCACCAAAGGCAAAGATGCCTACCGTTAATGCTTCACACACAAAGATTCCCTTTGGAATCCATTTTCCTCACTAATTTTGCCTTCAAATGCATTAGCAATTGCTTAAGCTTTGGTGACAATGTAATTGTCACCTTTTGCATCCTCATTTTCTCCATCATATCAATTGGCAAAATAAATAAATTACAATTTCATGTGTTTGATATAAAATGAAATTCTATATACAACCAAATATGTGAATGTGTTTTCCATGTTATTTTCCACCTATAACCTTTCCAGGTCCAAACAACATATAAGGAACCAATGTGTTTACTTTGCATTTATTCCCCAAAAAACATGTTTTCCTAAAGAGGAATTTTCAAATGAAATGTTTTGAAAGACTTTCTATATTGTATTTATATTTTTTCCAATATGTCATTTTTATTACAATCAAATTTGAAAAAATATGAATTCGGAAAATGCATAGATTTTTCCAAATTTTGTGTTTCATCTAGAAACTTTGTCATAATTTCAAATCATATCAAAACATGTTAACACTTTGAAGTTTAATTTTTTATGTTATAAGCTACAAGTTTTTTAAAAACAACATATACATTGCATCACATTTACATGTTGAAAAAAATTCATTAACTTTTTTTAAACCTTAATTTTTTATTTGAGTTTTTTTTAGATGTGTCTAATAGTGCCCTATTACTATAAAAAATTTGAGGATGCAATAAATTGTATTATGAAAATTAAAGGGCCATTTATGAAAGTAATGTTAATAAATGAAAATATTAAACATCCTTTATTCAAACCAAATTTTAATATTGAAATTTTGTTTGATTCATTTTAGATTTTTCAATATCCATATTACTCAATAAACACAACTTTCCATGATTCACATGCCATTAAAGTGGCACCACATAGACAAATGTAAAAAAAATTGCAAAAAAATAACATTTTGACATCAATTTTGGCTCATTTAAACTCATCCACACCCTTCCCACCCTCCTTAATGTTCATTGTAGAATGTTTAAGTAAGTTGATTTCAATAGATTGAAATTAATTATTATTGATCCTATTTTTAAATTAACATTACAAAGTCTCAACAAAGTGATGGAATATTTTCCTTCATCATGTCTTCAATTTCTATTGATTTTCAAGATTTTCCACAAGCACACAAATTAATTTTTAATTAAGATTCCTACATCCTACATCATGCCATTAATTTTAATGCGGCCTATCATAATACTTGAGACACACTATGCCTATGTTACTTTTCTTCCATTTTTTTGGATTCTTGCTTGTTGTTAAGGTTTTTTTCAATAAGGTATTACAACATCCTACATAGTTTTGTTGTAATTTGATTTGTGGTTCTTCTTGACTTTTTCTTGCTAGAATTTTTGTTCATTGGTCCAAGTTGTCAAAATGATTTTGTAACATTTTTTTGTGTGTAAATAATATTAATTATTTCTACATATATTACATTCAACACCCACCCTTTTTTTCCATGGATGTTTCATACACTAATTTTAGTCATCTTTCATTATATTGTCATGAATAGATTGTCAATTTGGAGAAACTTGTTTCTTTCAAGCTTTGTTTTACTCTTTTGTTTCTTTTGTTGAACATTCTTACAACTCAAACCTAGTGTTCTGTGATCATATAACTACTTCAACAATAGCTTCTACTATTTGTGTTTTTCCCACAATGCATGTGTTGATAACATGCAATTTTCTTTTTCAATAATTATTTTTGGTGGTTTTATAACTTGTTTAATGTCAATTCCATCATATTAAATATATGAATTATGTTTAGATTAATATTACTTAGTGTTTTCTTCCTAAAAATTTCACAAGGCATCACAATTTTGCATCTTGACTTTCAGTCCATTCTCTTTATGTATTTGAATCCCTTGCTATTGTATTTTGTCAATATAAGTTTCTCAAATTCATTAACATTTAGGGAATTCAATGACTCTTTTCTTTCACTAGTAGTTACACCAATTGTCATGTTGTCTCCTTCCATTCCAAGTTCCTTATGACCATGCATGCATTGACTTGATTTCATTCTTCATTGGAAGCAAGTTAAAATTATTGGCAAATAGCTTCCTAAGCTCCTTTATGACATTTGAAAAATAATGCAATCAAACTTTCAAACCATTAAACTTTTCACTTCAACTTCGATCATCGTGGACCACCTCACTGGTTTGAGGGCCTTTTGAAATGGTGAAGTAGTTTTCACTCTTTACTTTTGTACACCTTTTTGCTACCTCCTCATCATAGTATTGTGACACGGTGTTATTCTCCTTCACATTGTTGATTATCTATTCATGAACTTTGCTAGGCTTATGCACTTGCACCATTGTTTATAAACAAAATATACATTTCTAGAAATACATGTACATAATAACCCCATTATTTCGTATGCATGCACATTCAAAGTAAACACAATGTATAGATTCAATTCAAAAGTTCACAATACAACTTTACGAATGCATTACCAAATGAAAAGGAATGACAATAGATTCAAACTTGCTTTCTTATATAGGCTAGGTGGTTCTTATTAATAACTAAATTAATAATCAACATTAAGAGTCCAATCATGATAAAATAGACCCAAAAAAAAAAGTCCTTTGGGCTCCAAAACCTAGAATTTTGAAAACACACATATAAACACAAGAAAGTAGATTCAAAATATGTGTAAATAAATGTACGCAAAAAACATGTCATTGCATTCAACTTATGGTAATTTACATTAGAAGATTAAACAACTTTGGTATTATAAAAGTATGTTTGAAAATGACTAGTCAATATGGTGTTCAAACTTACTTCACATCGAAAATTTGATATATTATGATTATAAAATGCATAGTTTGATAGTACATAAGTATTTTTTTAGGTCTTCATTAACTTGAAAAACAATTTAAATCAATATTTCATCCACTTGTAACTCATTTTGTAAGATAGGACATATCATGCTAGTAAATGCATTTTTAAAAAATGTATTTAAATCTACTTTGAAAATGGGGTTTTTCAACATTATAATCATTAAAATGAACAATTATCATTATGTTATATAAAATAATATTTCTACTTCTAATACATTAAAGTTTTTTTTATGGTTGTTTGTAAATTTTTTTAACAAGGAGGAAGGATTGTCTACCATACTTTCCTTGGACCCTTAAGGACGAATTAATTCAAATGTAAATTACTAATTATTAATATATTTAATAAGATAATTAATTACTAATTAATTAACACTTACAAAAATTCTAACTTAACACTTATAAATTTCAAATTTGTACTTAATACATGGGTAACATTATTTCAAAATATGTACCATTGGCTATAACTAGTAAAATAATGAATAACTAATTAATTTACATTTATAGAGGTCATATATGTATTTCATACATGGTTCATAGCCATCAAAAAAATTTGAAATTTTTAAGTTATTTTTTTCTTTATGATATCTGTTACATCGTCTAGAATTATTTTCTAATTCATTGCAAACACTCCAAACAAGAAAAACTACCATTTTGCTACAACACATTGTCATTTTTCCATCAAAAAATAGATAAGGCTGCTTACATTATGTGGACAAAAGATAAGCAAATGAAGAAGATGGCCATTGTGTCAAGTAACTTGCAAGTACTTCATGATTCCACCCTCACTTTTCCCTCATTCAATTTTACAAAACAATATTATTATGTTCAACCCACACAAATATATTTATACTTTCAAAACCATTTGTTGAAAATGATTGTGTTCTCGAAGACATTTAATTGGTACCTATTTTTTCAATTTGCCATTCAACAATCCTATTTATTTATTCTAGCATATTCAATTATGCTTCAACTACACAATATTTGATGTCAAATTTCAAAAGTTGGTTCAAATTAACAACTCACACCCCATGTTCACCTATTTGATTACCTTAAATTCAAATGAACTTTTGATTCAATAGTGGAAAACACTTCAAATTAGGCACATCTACAACATTAATTTGTCTTCCCTTGATACTAATTGAAGATATGTGCCTGAATAAAAGTGCTTTCAAATGCATCTTCAAATCATTTGTCTTTAAATGTCAACAAGTCTAAATTAATCCTAGGATTATGGAGAGTGCACTCGTTAAATGAAACATGGCAAGATGTGATGTTTGTGAACTAAAAGGTAATGATTTATATTTTTTTTCCCTCCTACAATCAAAAGTCACCACACTTGCAAAATTGTTATTGTTAAAAAAATTAAAGTTTGTTGTGAAAACAATTTATTTTATAACGATTTAATAGTTTCCAATATATGTAGAAATAAAATTTTCATTGGGGAGGTGTGTTAATTCTACCAAAACAACATTAATAACTTTACATTGACCAAATGCAAGATCATGAAAGTTGTTAGTGATATCTATATTCATTACTAAATTCATTTAATTTTACTTAGAAAGGAATTAACCTATCATTCATTACACATTAAATTGTTAGATATTACCATTATTTATATGTCAATAAAAATGAGATAAAACATAACTAATAATACTAGTACAAAAATGACATGCAATTCAGTAACTTAAATCACTAAAGGATTTTAAAAATGAAATAGGTTCACCCCACCTTAGAATCATTTCATTTTGCTTAAAATTATGTCATTATATTATCATCATGTAATCATCATGTTTCATTACTATTTGATAATACACTATTATTTGAAATAATTCATCATAATAAATAGTTTTTTTTTTATGTTACTCCAAATCCTTAGACTATTATACTTTAGGCCAAACCTCAACTATTTTATCCTACATTATTTTTGGATATTTCACCTTAAGGTATTTTAAGCTATTTTAAATTAGGTTATTTAAAAATATTCCACCTTAAGTTATTCTAAATTATTTTACTTTAAACTATTCTCAGTTATTTTAAATTATTCCACTTTAAATTATTCTCTAATATGTTATTCCATTGTAGCCTATTAGAATATTTTTATTATTATTTTACATTAATATATTAAATTTTATTTTAAGTTATTTCAAATTATTCTACCTTAGGCTATTCTTGGGTATAATTTATAATAACTTAAAAAATCATAACCTAAAAGGATTTATTTAGGGTTATGTAACCTATAACAACATAAGGTAAAATAATTTAGAATAGGCAAGAATAGTTTAACGTATAGTATTTTATAATAAAGTATTGTGGAATAACCTTGAATAGCCTATAATATCTAAAAATAACATAGGTGGAATAACTTAACATAACTTAAAGTGGAATAATTTAGAATAGTTGAAAGTAACCTAAGGTAGAATAAAGGAAAATAACTTGAGGTATAATAATTTAAAATAACATAAAATGGAATAGTTTAAAAGAACCAAAAATGGCCTTGAATATAAAGCCTAAAATAGCTTAGAGTGGAATATATTAAAGTACATAAAAATAGCTTAGGTGGGTGAACTTAAAATATCATAAGGTACAATATTTTATAATTGCAAAAGTTAAAATAACCAAAAATAACCTAAGGTGGAATAAACTAAAATAATGTAAGGTAGAATATTTAAAATAATTTAAAGTAAAATAATTTAAAATAACCTAGGATTAACTAAAAACCATAACCTATGTAACCTAAGAGTAACTTAAAGTAATAATAAAAACATTGAATAGCCAATAGGTTGGAATACCCTAAGGTATAATAACCTTAAATTGTTAAAAAATAATTTAAGTTGAAATATTTTATAGTAACCTATAATGGTCAAGGGTGGAATAACCAATAATAACCTAAGGTTAAATAACTTAAAATAACTTAGGGTATAATGACTTAAAATAGCCGTGAATAACCTATGGTCAAATAACCTAAGATTAACTTAAAATGTTAACCTATGGTAACGTACACTAGCCTAGGAATAGTTTAAGATTAACATAAGAATTTAGCCCATGGTAGCCTACACATAAGTTAAGAAAAAAAATGTGCATAAAAAAATGTGATGACAAAACATTTCATTTATTTAAATAGTTGTTCAATGGTTAAAGATTTGTTTTTTATGCATGGAGCTAAGGGGAGGTGAGGGATTTAAACCTTCACATTTGCACCTTAAGTTGGTGGGCTAGGTGGCTTAGGTTAATTTAAATTTTTAGGTGCCTTAGCTAAGCTAGGTTCCTAAATGCTTAACCTAGCTTAAATGGTTAGTTAGTGTTTAGCCTAACTATGAAAAAGGAAGCTAGCCCAATGAATTAATTACTAGTGAATTTGATTAACTATTAATAAATTCTCTTGTCTATAATAACTAAATCCCATTCATTAGGGGTTTGGCCACTTTTACCATGGTTAATTTGTTCAAATTCATTTACAATAAAGTGAAATACAATTTGAATTGAGACACATATTAGGGTAATGTAGGTTAATTAGTAACAAACTTGTAGGTCATTGCAATATAATGGAAAGTGATTGTTGGAATAGGAATAGGATTAATCGTTTTGCATTGGTTTTTTTCAATTATAGTCACGTGGACACTACCATGTGTAAAATTTGTTGATGTGATAACACTACACCAATATGCATCCAAGTTCACTATGTGTTTTATTAAATTTTGAGTGAAATTTGATAAATTTACCACGGTGAAAGTGGCCTAACCCCTTAATAAACACGAACATGTTGCTATGGATAGGTGAATCCATTAATAGTTAATTGAATTCACCGATAGTTAGTCAAATTCACTAATAATTAAATCATCAATAATTAATTTAGTAATAATTAATTAAAAACCTAGGCTAGGCACTTAAGAGCCTTCATTAGGCTATTTAGCCCACCTAAACACTTAGCCCACCAACCTAAGGTGCAAAAGTGAAGGTTTGAACCTTTCACCTCTTTTCATGAAGCCAATGGTTTTACTCACCATTCAAAGGTGAGAAAGAAAGATTGCCAAGAGCAAAAATGTATTGGAACTTCATACAATCTAGTGTTTAGATGGTGATGGAAAGGGCTTTTGGAGTTTTCAAAAGATGGTGGAAGATCCTATTGAAAAGATTGGATATGCCATTATGAAATATACCAAGTGTGGTTATGGCTTGCATTTGTTTTCATAACCTATGCATTATCCATGGAGATAATGTTAACATTGAATGGGTTCAAAAAGTTGAACAAACAATGCAAATTGAAACCAACCATCTCCTTGGACAAATTCAATAGAAAGCCATGTTTCATGTGGCAAAACAATTTATCAAAGAAATGTGTCAACTACAACACATTCAAGGCATTATTCAAATAGAAGAAGGTGAAACAAAAGACAATGTGAAAACAATTGAAAAAGATGAATAAATTGAATAGGCATCAAAATCAAAGAAAGACAAAGAAATCAAAATTTTAAAAATGTTGTTGAAAGCCACATAAGTTCATGAATTATTAGCCAACGCATTCTATGAATCAAAATTGAAGTATGAAGGTCCATTCATGATTAAGGTACCAAAAGGGGTGTCTAATTAAAAAAAAAGTGCAAAGGACAACTTTGGATTTTTTTTTATCCTACATTATTAATTGTAATGGATTGTTGTATGGCAATAAATAAATTGATGTTTTCTTAAATTAATAAAATATTTTAAAATAATTTGGATACTATGGAAATGTCATTTTGGGTCTTGTGAACTAAAGGAATCAAGTGTCTAAAGTATAATTTTTTTTAAATAATCAAAAGGAAGGCATAAAATCATACAATTGATTTCAATTTTTTTGTACAACAAAAACATGCCACCTTCTATGAAATTACATGTTCATTGGATGACCTTGATAAAAAACCAAATCATACAAAAATTTCAAAGTTTTGAAATTTTAAAGGAAAAGGTTACAAGGCACATGATTCATTTTTTAAACCATTTGATAAAAAATTATGTTCAATGGGTTCAAAATGTCTAGCTTTAGATGCAAGTCGCATGTGTAGGAAATAATCTTGCCAAAAAACATGTTTGGTTGTCCATTCAAACTCATTTTGGGATTTTTTGAGATTTTTGGCATTTTTGGCATTAAATTAAAATATTCATACACAATTATGTATGAATATGAAAAATCACCATTAACACATGAATTATCTTATATTAGACTATTCAATTTTTTTCATTTAAGTTTGTTTCATATAAATGTTATGTGTAAAAAGTAGCTCTAAAAAGTCCTTAAGTCTTTTTTTCCTTTTTGGTACCCAATCATGAATGGACCTAAGAAGGTAAAATATTTTCTCAACTACATCATTTGATTATGAATCAAATTAGGTTTCATGAACCTACAATGTATTTATGAATCGATCCAATTAATGATCAATTCTTCCCAATAGAATATTGGTTTTTTCAAAAACATTCACCATGTTGGTATGTTTTCCACAATTTTGGTGAACATGCGAATTATTTATTCATGAAAATTCTTCTTATCCTTTTTAGTTGTAAACTATGCTATTGTTTTTGAAATTGATTATTTTTTCAACAACTCATTGTTATTTTCAAATTGAGGCAACCCCTTGTCATTGGTAGATATGGTGACATGTTTCATTACGGTACCTACTTGATGCCACAATTGATCAATGGATTCATAGAATTTGCATTCACACATTTCCTCCCTTGAAATGCTACTTGTTAATTTGTCAATCATGTATTGCTTGAATAACAAATTGAACTTCTTCTTCCATGTTTCGATTGTCTTTGTAAATATAAGAATTATCACCACCACATGAGCATGCAATTTTAACCATACATCAACAATGTTAAAAAATTAATGTATGGGTCTTATCTTGTTTAGAAATCACAAATGGTAGTTTATGGGTTGATTTAGGTTTGAAATGGTGCAAAAATAATCTTTTATAAGAAAATTTCAGTAGTTCAAACTATACAAGAAAAAAACATTTTATTTCATTACACCTTGAATGGAATGGTTTAGTGGTTAAGATCTTTTTCTCTCCCCCAAGGATATGAATTCAACCCCCATGGTGTGAAGCTAAAGGAAAAATGTTGAAAACAAAGGATGGGGGGAAGGGGGGGCAACAACAAATGACTAAGGCCAAGGTCTTTTGAAGGCCCTAATTGACTTTAATTTGAATTTGAATTTGAATTTTTGTTCAAAATGAAGATGGACTGAAAGGCTTAATCTATAATTGATTTTTTTTTGTTTAATATTTCAAATGAACATGAATTGAAGCACATTGTAAGGACTAAAATCTTTCCTTGTTTTTTTTGCATTTTTTACAAATTCCAATTCCATCTCCCATGAAAAGCAATTATGGCCTCAATATTGTAATCCTTTTTATTTTTCTTACTTTTTTCATTTTCATCCACTTCACCTTCTTCAACCTTCACCATCTTTCTTTTATATAATTTTAGTTTTTATACTTCAACATACATAAACAAAACCCTATATTTTCTTTCCATTTCATCTTTCTCCATTTCGTTTTTTTTTCGTTGAACTTTTTGTTTGTTTATGCATAATGGAGGGAATTTATGAGTTTTCTACATAGGATATGAAAGATGTTGGAATGTTTCATTAAAAGAGTGTGTCAAATGTAGGTCCTCCTTCATTTTAACCTTTTAATTCACCTCTTCAAATGCACGCAGTTATATAAACTATTTTGCCCATCTCGACCTCAAATCATATTTTTTACAAATAGGGAAGGCTTAAATAAATTAGAAAAAATTGTGCTTAAAAGGAAGTCAATTAATGAAGAAGTTCACAAATTTCAAGACACTCAATAGGAAGATGCTTAAATTATGGCACCATTTGAAGCCAAAAATAAACATGGGGTTTTATACTACCCCATTTAGATTTTAATTGTAAAAAAAAACTCAATCAATTAAAAACCTATAGAAATACAAAAAGGTGTTTATCAAATGACTAAATATATGTTTAGAAACAAAAAAATCAATAACGATATATAAAAATTAGAACTTTATCATTAAATTGATCCCCATCATGGTCACGAAATGGTAAATACTAGTTTTTAATCTAAAAAAATATCAAACTATAGTTACAAAATTAAACCATACTTCTAGCAAATACATTGTATATAATTGATACAAACTATGAAAACAACTTAAATTCTATATTTTCAAAGACTAATTATATACATACATAGGCACAATACACATGCTAAACATAAATCCCATAAAAAAAATTTCCCCTCATTCCAGGATTCACATACATTTCATGAAGTTTTACCAAAGTTCTAATCTTTCCAACGTACAACATGTCCAAAAACACAATGAGAGAAGTTGTTAAAAATCTTCCCTCCTAAAACAATACACAAAACAAAACAAATCACAAGCCTTTGAAACTTTCAAAACTTTAACATAAAACAAAACATTTTAATTTACGAAACTTTCAAAGCTTTAACATAAAACAAAACATTTTAATTTATGAAACTTTTAAAGCAAAATACAAAATGTTTTAAGCTTCTATAACTTGTAGCTATGGCATTGAAAATATATGAGTATGAGAAATTGTTTACTAATTTTAAGCAAAAAATGCTTAGGTAGGAGCAATTAAATGTTCAAGCTTCGATTCAATGATGAAAAATTTGAACACAATAACAACAAATGCACACAATTCCAAAGCAAGTAGGTGCACTGACCAAACTTTGTTTGATTGGTGAACAAATTTGAAACTCAAAACTTTACAATGTTCAAACAACAAAAAATGAAAGTTCTATTTTTTTGATAAAAAAGAAAGCATGGGAAAGGAAAGAACATGAGAATGTGAAGAAAAAATGCACAAGGAACAAGAAATAAATCCCAAAATAAATTTGAGAAAAATAGTTCAATAGATTTTTAAACCAATAGAAATTCAAACAATAAATTATAAAGATTTAATACAACTTAGTTGTGGAATCTTTTTTTTTTGTCCTATGATTCTTAAAGGAATGCCCCAGGCACAAATGAGTCTTAATCAATGTTGTTTTTAACAAAAATATGATTGTTTGCAAAATATTGATCATGAATCATCAATTTCACCAAATATTAAAAAAATATAAGTCACATGATGGTATACTAAAATTGATCACCTAATGGCTTCTAGGTGATGTTTCATTTATAAAAGACCAAGTCAATTGAATTATATTGCATTATTCAATATAATTTAGGCCATGTATTTTATGAAATCATTAATTGCCTTTTCTAACCATCTTCCTTTTATGTTAGTTCTTTCCTTTTTTTTGGATGGACAAATAGAATTATAGGAATTTATGTTCACCTTCTTCTTTAAGTTTACGATTCATGCATCTGTAATTCTTGTTTTTCTTCCTTGTTCCATTTCATATGTGCCTAGATCCTTTTTTCTTTTTCTTGTGTGTCCACCTATTCATTTTTCTATATCAATATATTTAGTTTGGATTATTCACCTTCCCAACTTTTACAAATAAAATTTGCAAAGTCACTATGTCTATACAATTACAAATGGTCAATTTGGAGAGTTGGATAAACATTTGAAGAATAATCCCAAAGCAAATTACATGTTACATGTGTATAACCTCTATGCATGTTACAGTCATGATGTGGTATTTAAAACTCATTTGACGTGTAAATGGTAGAAGGGATGACCATCCTTTAGTTATAAGACTACCACTTTTAGATTTTAGTTTAATCGTTCTTGTCAAGCTTCATAAATGTTCAAATACACTTGTGAATGAGCTATAGTCCCCTTTTCACAAATACTTATTATTAAATCCCCCATTATTGCAAGCACTTGCTTAAAATTTGATAATTTGTCACAACTAAATGAAAGTTTTGGTAAAGAAGAATACATCAAGGTGTACTTGGAAAAAGTGCATACAAATTATGAGCCAAAGCATTAGAAGTGAGTTCAAGAACAAGTTGAAGGTGCACAAGTTTGTAGAAAATAATAAAAGATTGCCTAACATTATTAAAGAAAGCTCTATCAATGTTCATGTTACAACTTAGTGTTTGGGATATAAGAAGATAATTTATTTAATGTGGTAGAAGTTACATACATGTGACATCCTTTGGCATTATGCATGCAACTATGACATGAATAATTAGTTTGAAATGTGGATGGTTATGTGTTGTGGTTTGCAAGTGGGTTAGTTGTGAGCTTTGAAAAGAAAAGAAAAAGTAGAATACAACCAAATACTCATTGAGTGAGATAAAGAGAGGGAGAGAATAATTGTTTCATGATAAAATGCTCTTTTTGAAGATGTTGGTGTAAAGTAACGTTCATTGTTTAAAGGTGAATTGACAATTTTTAAAGTTTGTATTTCAAAGTAATGATAAGAGATTTGACTTTAGCATAACACATTCCACATTTTGGGATGTCCAATTGTGTGGAGATAAAACATTTCACAAGATGCAAAGTTTTCTACTATAAAGTTTTCTAGGGTAATGTGAACTTGTTTCTATTGATTTGTGGCAAATTTAATTAATTGCATCTAGTTCTGAAGTCAGATTATCTACATAGATGATGACCAACATGGTAGATATTGGAAATCATTACAAGTAAATTTGACATGAAAAATTAGTGCAACAGCTAAATGAAGTTGTACATTTAGAAGCACAAGACATAATAAGGTTGTATCTATATAAAGGACATGATAAAAGGGGATATAAACCTGTGGTTGGATTCAATTACAATTAAATAAACAAGTCGATTTGGTCACATATCTTGTACATGTCTTTTGCATTTAGACAAACAATTGTTAAGGAAGGATGTGTAACTATTGGTAGAGTTCATATGTGACAAATAGTGGTAAATAGTTTAATTATCAATCAATTTGATAAATTTTGTGGTTTTGGTTGCCATCCAATATGTAAAAGGATTTGTTCTTCAAAACTTAGATGTACATAGATAGAGAATTTGTACATACACAGAGTTAGACAAATTGTTTGTACAGCAAATTGTCAAAAGATTTTCATCATTTGAGCTAAATTCTTGTAAAGCAGATTCTCAAAATGATTTACATCATTAGGTACACAATTTCAACACAGATCTCAAAGAGAGTCATCAAAGAATGTGATTTATCAACGATTGTAAGTTCTCAAATGCTTGTTTCCTTCATTCGATATGCAATTTGAATGTGGTTTATCAATAATTGCAAGCTCTCAAATGACTTTTCCTTCACTTTATACACAATTTGAATGTGGTTTATCAACATTTGTAAGTCCTCAGATGATTTTTCCTTCACTCAATACACAATTCGAACGTGGTTTCTCAACAATTTTGAGTTTTGGAAATTCACAGCAGAATATATCATTGATTAAGAGGCAATTTTGCAATGTACATTTGAGAAATCTAACCCGCTGGCTGCAGTAGTTCCTCAAGGAGAAACCCTAAGCTAAGCAAAATTAGGAGAGAGATGATCCCTAACATTGCCATATCGCAGAGACCATACAAAAAATCCTCGCTGAAAACTGTTGTAATAGTCGAGTTCTTCACCTTCGAAAATTATTAGCTCACTATTGTTTCATACACTACTTTGCAAAATGTTCCGACACATTGTACATGTCCCAGGCTCTGTGTTCTGTTCACGGAATTGCTTGTTCAGGCTATTTTCACCACTCGAACCTCGGGCTCTGTTTTCTTGGTCTTAGGGACGGTGACCGTGAGCACACCTTTGTCCACTTTGGCTGACACAGATTCGACATTTGCGTTCTCAGGTAAGCGGAAACGGCGCAAGAACTTTCCGTGCGAGCGTTCGACGCGGTGCCA
>Ga0116231_10003530_pt1 | contig 32419 bp, 24 predicted proteins | sample S1TSphgellanicum_2_FD_89695 | JGI IMG/M metagenome (GOLD analysis project Ga0116231, IMG submission 89695) | Host-associated microbial communities from peat moss isolated from Minnesota, USA - S1T2_Fd - Sphagnum magellanicum MG | ecosystem: Host-associated > Plants > Peat moss > Unclassified... | reverse complement strand
TAGTTTAGCTCGTGTGAATCTGCATCCAAAAACCAACCAAATCGGGTTAGTTTAGCATTCGGGACACCCTTGGGTGTTGGGACTTGCCACGGGCACTTGGACACACAAGACTCATCACGGCCCGGACTCGGGGGAAGCCACCACCTTCCCCCATATAGTATTCTCTGCGGCTAGTCGCGGAGGCTACATCCGAATGGCACAAATTCCCAGGACTCCCGAAATGGAGTCCCGAAATTATCCCGACGGGACTCTCGGAACTTTGAACCACCATAACTCCCGACTGCAGAGTTGGATCGTGTTGAGGTCTAAACCAAAGTTGTAGCCCTCGTCGAGTTCTTTCCAACGCCATGTCGCACACTCAAATCGAATGTCAAGAAGAGGTCGATTCCCGACTTTTAGTGGTCGGGAGTCAAATTGGCAGTTTGACTCCCGGCCCTTCTTTTGCCCATAACTTGGGCTGCAGATGTCCGAATTGCCAATGCGAGGCCATTTTCGATATCTACGTTTCAAGCCCTTTCCAATGACACCAAGAACACCCCAATGCGAGGTGTTTTGCCCCTTGCTGTCGAGCTCTGAACATTCGGGAGTCCCGGAGAACTCCAAATCCCTAACTTTTCCAAGTGTTAGGCTTCACCCCCACACTTGGCCAAAGTAGGGGTGCGACATTGGACATAAATGGAACATAGTCCCCTTTAAAATATATGTATTTGCAAAATTTTAAATGTAACAATTAAATGCATTTGGCAATCCTTAGTCAAAAAGTTAAACTTCACCACCCAATAGATTTAATCATCTTTGAAATGTCGTAATGAGATCACTTTCCTTTCAAGAAAAGTCAAAAAATCCATGCCTTTCATTATATTTTAGAAAAAAGGCCACAAAGAAACCTTGTTGACTAATTAAAATGAAAAATCTTCAAATATTACCTATGAAGCAAAATACTTTTAAAACATTTTTTCGTATACCAATAGTTTTTGATGATTTTAAGCAACACAATGCGAATGAATATTCAATGTTCAAAACAATGTCAAGAATAGAAGTAGGATCGAATTGAAAATGAGGCTACCAAGATTATGCATTGTCAAAGACATGGATAGTCTTGATTCCATAGATGACTTTCAGAATTAAAGTGAACACACACAACTCTTGTACAAGGATTTTTTTCCTATTTTCATATCTTCATTATTATGGTTGGCTTCACATTTATCAACTTGTAGACTTTGAGATTCAATGCAATTTAATTATGTATGTGTCGCGACCCTAGCCTTGGGCTCGCGACCAAGGCAGAGGGCTTGTAAGGGTGTGGGCCAAGACTAAGTCCGGGAGTCGCATTCTCATGCCCGGGAACACAAAAGAATGTGAGGGAAAGAACCTTCACACTCCCAAGTGAACTCCCATGTTGGGAGTTGGAATCTTGATGGACTCCCAAATGTTCAAAGAGTGATTGCAAGGGTCAAAACCCAATGGCTTGAAGAGTTCTTTATATCATTTAAAAGCTATTGAAGCGTAAATGTGTAAAATGGGCTTGCATCACCCATTTGGATATCTGAAACACAAATTATGGTCAAAAGAAAGGCCGGAAGTCAAATTGACAGTTTGACTCCCGACCACTAAAAGTTGAGAATCGACCCAATTTCCTTGCGCGCAGGTAGCATGCCACATATCATTAGAAAGCTCTCAATGAGGGCTATAACTTTGCTTCAGACCTCATCTCGATCGAAGGTCTACACACAAAGTTATGGGGTTCCAAAGTCGCAGGAGTCTTGACTTTGGCAATTTTGGGACTCCCACTTAGGAGTCCCGAGACAAAAAGCCATTTGGATGTGGGCCTCGTGGAGAGGCACAAAGTATACTATAAGGGGGAAGGTGGTGGCTTCCCCCAAGTCCGAGCCATGGTGAGTCTTGTGAGTCCGAGTTGCCCATGGTTCGGCCTAGCACCAAAAGTGTTCCAACTATGCATTAACCACTTTGTGTTGGTTTTGTGCAGGTCCGTGTGAGTAGTTAATACTTGTCATTCTTCCTAGTCCCATCCCGGAGTTCCAACACGCCCCTCTACCCTTCAAAATGTTGCGAGCCAGGGAGCATGGCCCGACTCCTTGCTTTTTCATTGCCTTTAGTTTGGACTCACATTTGAGTCCATTAAGGAGCTTGGGAGTGTGTCGGTATGTTTGTACATTTGTATTTTGGAGGGCATTCCATAACATTTTTTTGGATTTTGGTATTTAAATGTTTTTTTCACATGTACAAGGATGTTGGGCATGGATACATGGTGGTATCACAAATGTTAGGGTAATATTATCAATGAACATTCAATCAAATCACACTAAAAAAGATAGCAAACACTAAATCATAGGTGGCATTTGAGTTGGCACCAATGGTAGGTTGTAGTTTCATGGCAAAAATAAATGTTAAAATAACATTTTATTTTTTTAAATGCAAGATTTTGCACTTCAACAACAATGTTACAAAAAATTACAAAAAATGGCAAGTGTATGTTAAGGTCATTGTTTATTTATCCCTTTCCATCCCCTAGCAAGCCAACCTACAAAGACAAGTGGGGAGCTATCTATAGATATTAGAAGAAAAGTTTTTATTACATGAGTAACATCCGCCCCAATGAAAAGTATTGGAAAATTGTCATAAAAGATAATATTGAATTGGGATCACTAAAACATTTCACCAAAATAAACTATGACATGATTGACACATTCATGAATGCCACTAAGCCATGCAAAAGTCATCAACACTTGAGAAATTTAATGAAGGTACATGATAGTGTATACCATGTGCAACCATGCATTTGCAACCAAATGTTAAAAAAAGGTGATGAACTCAACTTCTAGGCAAATGATTATGACATAGAATCATCTCCATTTACTTGATGATCCATGTGTACAACATTGTCCTAAGGTTGTAAAGGAAAACAATCGAGTTAACCCCAAACACATTGCAAGTCTCATGTTAATGAAAGTTGCAATCATAAAATTAGCAAGTACCCCTACAATTCAAACCTCACATCAATTTATATTTGTGAATACAATTGTAGAAGATGGATGGACTACTCCAACACTTTGCATTCCAAGGAGAATCATTCCTACATTGCCAAACAATGCAAACGAAATTACAAAGCTAATTGACCAAATAAAAAGTGGATAATTTGGGCACCAAGTGACTGGAAGCACAAGAATGAAAAAGAATTGTGCAACATTGCAAAGTAGTTATCCATATTTCAACTATTTTGAAAGCTCAACTTCTAACACAATTAGATCTTTTAGACTAATGCATTCTAGTCATGTTCCTTCTAGTCCTTTGTGCCTAAATGTCTTGCATGGCTTCAAATTGTGTCACCCTCATGACTTGTTCAACATCAACTTCCTTCGTTCAAAATGTTAGGTTATGGAAAAGACAACACACAATAGAGGCAAATTAGGAACAATGGTACAATGCAAACACACTAACAAGAGTCATGCTTACCACTTAAGGTGATATTTATAAAGTAATCAATTTGTTTGCTAATGATGCGACGAACAAAAATTGATTACCAAAAGCAATGGACTAGAAATATTCCATGATTTTTACAATGACTAAAAATACTCACAACAAAAAAATGTGATAATATATTATTGTGTATAGGGTTATATGTGACATGTTAGTCCATCTAACACATCACATCAATTTTTGACATTGATGCGCCTTGATGTTGCATTTATATTAAATTTTGTGCAATAGAATATAAATATGATTTGAAATAAATGAATCTTATCTAAATTTTCACTATTACAAGACGTGCCCTCATTTCACTCACATTCCACCTAACATCGAGTGGGAAAAGCCTTGTAATAATGTTTGTATCATAAATTACAAATAATTACATAAAATAGCATTATATTTCCATTTTTTTTAGGGCATGTAAATAACCTTTTTGGGATCTAAATTCGGGTTATAAATCATTAAGTATTTGGTCACATAATATTTTTTAACATGTGACCAAATTTTTTGTAACAAGTAAATTTTGTTGCATTTAAATTGTAAATGCAACCAAAATTTTAATCCCACTCCAATTGTAATTTTGGTCCCATGTGAATTTTAGATGGAACCAAAATTTCTAATCCATGTAGAATTACATGGGACCAAATCTTACATTGGACCATGTAAATTCTACATGGCATGTAGAATTCATGAATTATACATGAGACCAAAATTTCAATCACATGTAGAATTACATGGGACCAAACATGTACATGGGATTGAAATTGGGACCAAACTTATGTAATTTTACATGTGACAAAAATTTTGGACCCATGTAAAAATTTAGGTCCCATGTAGAAATTTTCCAAATAATTGAACACTTGGGGATTGAAACTTCAATCCCAATTTTAATCCCATGTAAATTCACCATGGGACCAAAATTTTAATCCCAATTTTAATCCCATGTATAATTGAGTACATGCAATTCCAATCACACATAAATTGAACATCGGATCAAAATTTTGGTCTCGTTTTCAATATCATGTACAATTAAACATGGATTTGACAAATGACATGAAATTATCACAACATGTCCATTTGAACAACCCTAATTGTGGAAAAGTGTGGATAATTTTTTTGTGTTTATGTCATTTTTAATGTGTTTCAAGTCATTCAAAAAATTAAAAAATTAATGAACAATGTTTTAGAAGTGCTTTGGAATAATTTATATTCATTAAATTCATTCCAAATTATCAAGTGCATGTTCCAATAATATGTTAAAAACCTTGTCATGTAAAGATATCAAAACTCGTAACAAAAGTTCATCATTTTAAAGATTAATATATGAAAAAAAACCAATGCCAATTATATTTGTTGCAATATGTGTTAGAATGGTTAAACCTAATAATGTGCAATTATATCTTTTTGAGAAGTTTTACACATTTATTTCAAATTATTGAAAGCATTTTCAACCACTAATTTCCAAGCCTCTAGGTTTGTAATTATATAGAAATGTTCACCACAACCTTTTATAATTAGATATACATTGTGTCATCAAAAAATTCTTGTCACCAAGTAAATATACATCATTGTATTGTCCTTTGAGGTTGTGAATAGAAATAATAGATAAAAATGTCATCTCCTTCTTTATGGGGGTCATGAGCCATGGAAACAAGGGGTAATACCATTTGTTTTTAAGTAGGTAAAGTGGTACAACATCTTGTAAACTTACATGCATGTCAAATAGTCCACCATATAATGCACCTTGGTATAATCCAAACTTTTTATGCACACATAAATCATTTACAAAAAAAAATCAAAACAACATGTAAATATTCATAAAAAACAATTTGTTATGAACCACAACCTAAATGATAATGTTGTAGCCTCCATTTTTGTAATAGAATAATCCTTTTGGTATGTTTCAATTTGGAGATAGAAATATGATCACCAAATGTAAGATTGCAAAACTAGTAGCTTAATTATTTATATCATGAGGAAAGGGTTATAGACCAAGTATAAACTAAATAAAGACAATGAAAGAACACTTTTGAAAATGCATTTCCTTGACAAAATCAAAACTAAAAATGGAAGGTTCAAAGGTAAGTTACCTTCCAATCCTTAAACAATACCTTTGTCATAGAAAATACATCATTAGCTTACTACTTTCATCTTTTGTAATGTTACCTTCTATTGGCTACCTTCCTATTGGAGCTACCTTCTTGCTACAACTACCTTTTTGTTAAAATTATTTTCCTACTATAGTTATTTTCTTATTGCAAGTATTGTCTAGTCAGTTTTGATTTTCAAAAAGCATGTTTTAAAAAGTGAAACAAATAAAAGTTTAACTATAGTGAAAATCAAGGTAACACAAAAAAGAAAATATGTCACTTGACCTTCAACTAAAATCCATTATATATTTTTTTCACACAAGTACAACCTTCTTACCCCACTTTCACACACCAAGTTTCCTAGAATCACACACATAAAATGATCAAATGAAAGAATAACATAACGATAATGAATAAGGAACGAGAAAATGAGTGAATGAGCCCAACAAATAGTAAAGAACCAAAAATGATTTCCCACCACACATGGGTTTCTTTTATCTTCTTAAATTTTCTCACCTCATCTTAATCTCCTTCACATGTCCTAGTTAGTGGAAAATTACCTTATCTTTAGAAACTAACTATTTTAATGGCTTCATCCCATAATAAATAAGGGAGAATAAATATGAATATACCATTAATAATTAAATTATTATTATAAGGCCTTCTAGGCTAGCTAGACTAGGAGATTTACCCATTAACAAAAGAACATTATTGAAAATTTATCCATGAATTAAATTTTGATTATTCTACCCTTAAGGTTATTCACTAATGGTACTATTATTAGATTCCATTCTAGAATTAACTTTTAAAAAAATTCCATATGATGATAACTACCATTAATTAATAGCTATCTATGCCACCCCATCACAAGCTTTTAATATCACAAAATTTCAACATAAATTATGAAAAAACCATTAAAATATATTCATGCAAAATTTGTGGGTTTTGAAATGTAAAAAAAAATGAAAATATATACGCATTAATATTATATATATATATGATGTGTCTTTTCTAGTTATGATGTCTTGATGTGATGTACATACAATTTACATTCTACCTAAATCTATGTAATCATTTTGTTATAATGTTACATAAAATTATATAATTTTTGCATATTAAACATGAACATATGTCATTCAAAAACATGTCTCATATGTTTGAATATTTAAGTTTTTTAATACATACAAATGTTATTCATATTAACCATAACACACAATTCATGTGATTTTTGTACAAACCTATGAAAAACCACATTTCATACAAAATTATATGAAGTTATGAACATATAAGATTTGTAATGCCATTATATTTTTGGCATCCCACGCCAATTCTTGAAATTGAACATCATCACTTACATGATATCACCCCCAAGCCATGCAATTAGTTTTCAAAATACGATGTTGATAGCCATGACCACTTTTTAGAGCACAAGATCCACTATTGATCACCCAGTCATAGATAGTTCACTTTGTGTGCAAGGATGTTTGCAACATGCACAAGCTTGTATTTAAATCAAATTTCAACAAGAACAACCTTTTATGTTTCATGTCAATCTTCAAGATCAAATGCCTTGCTTGGTTGTAGATGTCAAGGAATGTTTCCTTTGGCATTTAAAAATGTTCAATCCATATATCATTGTCATAATTTTTCATTAGGAAATGGTTGAACATGTCATACCATGAGGTTTCACCCAAATTACATTTTTTTTGTTAATCACCAACAAGCTACAAAGAAATCTTTAATCATAAAGGGTGGCAACTACAACAACATATTAAAACCTAATATCATGGATGCCAACAATGGTTAACATCACCATTAGTAGCATCACAATGGCTGAATTTCATCCATGAACATTTTTTTAATCCATAATCGATGAAATTCATCCATTATCACCCACTTTTCATTCCTAACTTGTAATTCATTTATAATTTATTTGTAATTTACTTATAGTCAACCAAGGTTATCATAACATCTGAACCTTTGTCAAAACACAACCTATCTATTTGGACATTGATGTTATTTAACGTCATGTCGAAACAAAGTCAATAGAGGTCATAACCCATATTGGGTTGTCCAAGGTAAGATTTAAGGCAACCAAAACTCTTGTTTTTCAATCACTTGAAACCTTGTGATAACCAAAACAACATTCAATCACCAAATAATCAGCTATTAACTATGGCAATGAAAAAAAACTAACATGGCTTCTTCAAGGTTTTTTTGAGCAGATTTTCATTTTCTTAGAAAAAAAGTTGGGAAAATTCATGATATTCATTGGTTGAAAGTGCAAATTCAACCAAATTTCTTATATTTTGGTTAAGTTTCACCAAAATTTTGACACTAAAAAAAAAGAAAAAAAAGATTGTGGAATGCTTCCATTTGCATAAAAAACTATTGCTTCAAATGAATATCTATTGATTATGTTCCATTATTTGATATTTATGAACTTTCATTTGAACATTTTGTATTCTGATGTAGAGACATGATTTTTCCAATATGTCAAAATATTGGCAACAAAATAGTTTGGGGGCATGAAATGATAGGATTTCATCACAAATTTAACATGCGAAAAATTTAAAAAGGAAAATTGTGTGAAGTTTGTTCATTCATAGGTTTATACATTTTACACATGAATGTCATGTGTGGAAAACATGTTTGACACGTGAATAAATGTGTTTACAAATGAGGTAGAAACCTATGAATGAGAAAATGTTGAACAAATTTTGCTTCTTATAAATTTGTGTCAAATGTGTTTTCAATGCACAATATCAATACATGAAACGTACAAATTATGAATGAAATTTTTTTGCACAATCTCCCTTACTAAGTCATGAGATGTTAAGTTTGTGATGTATGCTAATATTTATACCCTTAACATGTGCACAAGGAGAATCACAATATCAATGCAAGTGAACCAAAACTTGTGAAATTTTAATCATGTTCAATGAAAAGCCCAATATTATTCAAATTGTTAATATAATAACACATGACATCATGATTCCTTAAAAAAACTTAATTTCATTAAATCAAAAAATCTAAAACACATCACCTTCGACATTTCATATAAATTACACCAAATTTCATATGCATTAACTACAAAATATCTATGGTGGTTCCCTTTAGTAACATTCTTTAGGTGGAGTCTAGTTGTATGGAGGCTCCATCAACATGCACATGACATGTTGGATGGTTTTTCATGCCTTTAGATTCACTTTGTACATATAATGAATCACCCTAGCAAATGACATTTTGGTTGAATTGTCCCAAAAATATTTTGTATCCCACTCCACCCCATATGACATTTACAAGTTTGCTCACTAAATATGCCTCAAACCATAAATGTGTTTAGTGTCATTTCACCATACACCAAGTAGTTCCTAATTCGCCATGAACAAAAAACAATTATAAAGCCACCCACTAGTGTGTTTTCCTTGCATTAATGGCATTATGTTCCTTGGCAAAAAATATGTAAAGATGGAGTCACCTCTTGCATGCATCCATCTTCACCCCAATTGCACACAACAATGTACACAATATCTAGTTTGTTGAGCAAAAAATGTAACAAAATGTTGTCCTTCCACAAATCATTGTGCAAAATCCCATTATGGTGCATTGCATTCATGATGTTCATTTATGCCCATGCCATCTTCACACAATTTTGCCTAAAGGTGACAAGTCATTTTTGCCCTTCCATATTTGGGCTCGATTCCTATAATAACATTCAATTCTCCATAATGAATGAATACTTTATGTTGTAATCTAACATTTCTTAAAGCATGCCCCCATTTCATGACAATGTGTAAGCCTCTAGAGTTTTTGAATGGATGGTAAGGAACTTGATGACACTTATATGTTCATATGGGTAAGCCAATGTTTCTTATTTATTTTGGGTGTTATATTCACCAACTCAATGGTGTTCAAATTGCAATCAAACTTTTCAATTCGCACCTTATGCACCACACCATAACCATTTTGATTGTTTAGACCCAACAAAGGAAACGCATTCATTGTGCTTGGAATCCATATGCTTGGAATTCATTGTGCCTTGATTTCCTATTTGGGAAAGAAGATTTTGAACCTCTTCTTCCATCCATGGTGCCAATTGTGCCTTCTTTTTCAAATAAATCTTGTTAAATTTGGCCCACCATGTCACCTTATCACATAATTTCACCACCTCCATAGGTCAATTTGCCTTATCCTTTTGTTAAATAAAAGACTTCAAACCATTGTGCCAAATTTGATGTTATGTTCTTAACCTTGCATTCAAGCCACTCCAAAAACCCTTGAGAATTTTGTAATTCAATGTACTTTGGGGAATTGTTTAGTTCCATAATTTTTTTTCTCTTCATGACCTATTTGTATTTGTTTAGGCCATATGCTTGCTTGTTCACAAAAGTGGACTCGAGGTAAACCATTATATGTTCCTTTAAAAAGTCCATAACAATTTCTTGGGGTCATCACATGTTAATCCATTTAGGGTCATTTGTCACAAGCCTCTAACGCTTTTGAAATGGGTTGATGAAGTGTTTTCACCTTTAAACATCTTTTATGCCCTTCGCTTTCGCATGGTCTATGAAGGCACACTAAAATGCCTTCCATGTGAATTATTCAATGTCTAAAATGAAAGGTTTAAGGGTTTAGGGTCAAATTGTCCCCTTGAAGGTTGATTAGATAACATCATTTTAATTTGGGATGCCAAATTTTTTCTCAAACCTTCCAATCACTAATTGTTATGAACAACTTGAGTTTCAAAAGGTCAAGGACTAAGGTTTTCTAAATTTTGTGAAAAGGCCAACAAAACCTCCCATGTATTCAAGGTTTCAACCTCCTTAGGTCGCTTGAGGTTATAATCAATGGTTGTAAGGGTGTAACCAAAACACAAAATCCAAAGGGAAAAAAGGTAACAAAAAAATGAAGCCAAGATTTTTAAAAAAAACTTCATATAGTTTCAACCCAATTCGAATCACTATTAGACAGTCATATGTTAATTCAATCGCCATTAGATGGTCACATGTTCATTCGATCACCATTTTTTGAATTGGTGATAGAACATTATCACAATTGTTTAATAGTGACCACATTGGTCACAACCATTTAATGGCAACCAAAAATGGAATAGGTCAACAACTAAAAATTTAAAGGGTCGGTTACCAAAAATGGAATGGACCATAGCCATCCAATGGCAATTGAATCAAGATATTTAGCTATGGTTGCCATGGAGGCCCTTTATTTACAAAAATGTCTATTTCTACATTATTAACAAAATTATGCACTTCTATCATGGACATTGTTCCTATTTATGGTTGTATTGTGTTCAAGTGGTCATGTGTGTCACCAACATGAAGTTTTTTGGGAATGTTTTTGTATAACAAATCTTTTAACATATTGATGACATCCAAAACCTATAATTTTTCAAATGCACACACCATATCTTTAACAACTCCACCCTTGTAATCTCAAGTTATAAACACTCACTCCCCCTTTGTGACTTGTTCATTGTTGACATACAAGGTCAATGGGATCTCCTTGTATAACAAATCCTTTGGTAATCAAACAATATCAACATGATATTCTCCTTTTTTCCATCTTGGGAAATACATGACATCTATTTTCTCATAATCCCATGTAATGATGGTGTTGTTGTTCCAATTGTGATTATCATTAGGTGCAATGTTTAGTTTGACCTAGTTTGTTCTCATGCCCTCATTTTGATTACTTGACATGGTTGGTTATGCCTAAAACACAAGGATAACCCAAAACTTTGCAAGGACTAAACACTTTCTTTTAAGTGTATTGCATTAATTGTAAAAAAAAAATGACCATACATAAAAAAAGAAAGCTTTCAAATTATGTTTTCAAACTTTTTATATATAAAATATATAAAAAATGATGATTGAAATGGATTTTGATCACCATTGAATGGCCGAAATGAATCAAGGTCATTTTAGTCGCCTAACGGTGATCGAAATCAATTTTAGTCACCTTGAAGCTAGTTTAGTGTTCAAGATGATGACCAAAGTAGGTTCAATCCCCATTGATTTTGGTCAAATGGTTGCAGGTAACCAAACCTCTTTCGGTCACCATCCGATATTGACATGTCATTCTTTTGACATCATGGCCATCGAATGGTGACCAAATTGTTTTGGTCACCATGTGATCGCAACTAATCATTTAAGACTAAGTTTGAAATCCATGTTTTTTGGGTGACCAATGGAAAATGAAACTAATTTGAACCCACACATGCATTGTTTTAAAAGGGTGGGTCCACTATAAGACTCACACTTGGGGTTATTGTCAATATTTTCTTCTATGACGTGTGAGGGTTTTATTTGTTTATAGTTATCAATGCCACACATGAAAGAAAGTGGATCACTTTTGGAGGATGGTGAAATTCACAATGCCACTTGTGAAAACAATTATGTGTTGGACTTCATTGTTGAACCTCTAGAAGATGCCAACCCCTACTACATTATTATTCAATCCTAATAATCCTATGTGGACTAGAAAAATCCCAACCCTATTAGATTTAGCATAGGTCTAAAGGATCCCAACACCCATTAAATTAACATAAGAGGATTATTAATAGGGTAACATGGCAGATTGTGGGGACCACATGAGAGTAATAAGGGGGGCATGGGGAAAATGGACAATGACACGACATAAAATTTGAGGCCTTTCAAGATTTGATTATGTTAGCAAATGATGGATGGTGCAACATGCCTTAACCATGGACATACACATTGTGTTCCAACTATGTATAGTGGTGCCACATTGACAAAAAAATGGCCAATGGCTCAACATGAAGCTCATCACAAGAATAATGTTGCCTAATTTACAAATTGCCAAGATGCTCAATTGAAAGCATGCGCGTTGGAGGTGCATAGGGCAATGATAAGGAGCCTAATATTTATAAACAATTAGGTGCATTTGATTATGGTAAAGGTGGCACTTGAGGTTCAAATTGATTGGAGGATCATTTCAAGTAGTTGAAGGACCAATGTGCCTATGTATCGAACACAATTGGGTCCACCACATCTCGCGAGTACTCCTCAACCAATACCACGAAAGTCAATTGCACCCATGTTGATGGTGATTAGGGAACCACATGGCAATCAAGCTTTAGTTTCCATGGTCATCAACCAAATTGTTGAATCCCCATGGGAGCAAAATCCCCCCCATTCACATGGGCCAACATCTTTGTCAAGTTCAAGCACATATGAGGCCATAGATGGAGACCTAAGGGCCCATGAGCAAATGGAGGTGAATTTGAAAGCTACATGGTTGAAATGGCATCGTATGATTTATTTGACATGAAAGTGTGTCAAATGCGGTAGATGGAGGGGGAAAACACATAAAATGCCTTTATATTCTAAAGAAGTGAACTAAAAGGCCAAAATTGCAAGACATGCCCTTGAGGCATTACAAGGGGAATTGAGGACAATGCAAGCCACATTACATGAGATGGAGTTGTCCAACATTATTTTTTGTGTGAACAATTGGGCATAATGTAAAGAAAGATTGAAGTTTTAAAACATGAAATTGCTTACAAACAAAAATAAAGGGAATTGAAGCAAAAAAAGGAACGCCTTAATTCAATGGATGGTGTCTAATGGTACCATCAAATTTTGATTGATATGAAAGAACAATATCAAAAAGATGTTGAAGTGTTTACTAAAGAAGCTTAATTAGCCTCAAATAACATGTAATTAACATGCATTTTGGGCACATCTTGGGTTGTGCAAATGGAAGTGGAATTAATGTGCATTGAAGTGAAATATTGTGATGACCAAAAATTTAATCACACAATTTAACATCATGGCCAAGGATATTTGAGATGTTTCTAGATAACTTGCCAAAGACGCAAGATACCAAAAACATAAATTGGTCAATGCACCTTGAGCTTGACTTGGAATATTTCACCTCAACTTTCGAAAAGATGGGGAAACATTTTTGGCCTTAACCTCAACCCTTCACTAAAACTGGGGACCAATGGATTATTTGCTCCAACCCATATGAACCAAAAGGAGTGTGGCAATTGGGCACTTATTAACACATGCACCATCTACAATGCTTAATAACATTGATGGTGTCAAGGAAAAGGTATCAACAATGTAGGGCCCCATTCCATTGTCATCTATATGCACAATTTAACTTTCAAAATGTCATGGCAAAACATTGGGAATATAATCAATATAACACGCCTAATTGACCTCAAGCACGTGGTGCAAACATGCAATGGATTTGGCAAATGGGCATGTCATTTATTACATTTGGGAGTCAATAGGACAAATGGTAGTTGGATGAATCCCAAATTCAAAAGGCATGTGAGGCCTTTTATTTTATATCCATTGATGTGAAAAGCAAATGGTTTTACCAAAATTTTGATGGTGGTTTAACCCAAGGACCAATAAGTTTGAATTTGGTCTAAACCCATGTGGAATTTGGTACAATTCCACGGGTGATATGGTCTAGCAAGTGTGTAGTTTACATGATCTTTTGGGAAAAGCAGCACATGACCATTTAATCAAGGAGATTAGTGATTCCCAATGTTTGAAGGACGAAATGACATTTGCATTTTTTAATTGAAATATCATCACACGATTGCCATGGTCAATGAGATAAACAATCTTCTTGGGTTGAATGTGATTTTGCACGGGGTGAACATTGGGCAACAAGGTCCATCAGTGCAATTGCCAACAATCTCAACCAACTTTTCAAACACTATTTGGGGAAGGTAATAATAGAAAACCAATAGATTCCTAAGTTAAGGGCAAGGAGGATTTAACATAAGTATTAAGCACATCATATGTACATCACTTTTCCAACATTGAAACAAAATTATGTATAGGTTCATTGTCATATTTATGAATGGTGTAAAATGGGCAAAAAAATAAAATTCCCCAATTGATGTAATGGTTGTGATGACTTGTACATAATAAATAAGAAACAAAATTCTCCACCTATTTAGAGCTTTTAAATGATAACATGATAAAAAAACTCATGATTGTACACCAAATACATATTTATTACATGTTTGAATATGTTCAACACTTAACTTTGGGTTGAATCAAGTTTTAAGTTATGGGTCCAAATTCTTTAAGGTGTACCAAAATCTTGTTACAACATCACCCTTTTCTATCTTTTTTACTTAATCTATTTTTTCCATGTAAAGACACATTTATGGATGATTATGATGGATTCTAGAATTGTAACGGTTTAAAATATGGTCCTTCCAAAATATTTGACAATTTTTAACTCTTTATTTTTTATGGGGATCAAAATATAGGGTAAAAAAGGATTGCAATATGGACTAAGTCCCTTTTTTTCTATGTGGTACACCTTAAATGAATTCACCTTTCTAAATATTAATTACATTGATAAAATGAATAGTTCAAATATTTGGCAAAATTTGATAAACACCAAGTAGGGTTCAAAATCAAATGGTAACAAATTTATTTACACAAAAGCATACAATTCAAACAAGCTATGTGGACCTTCTTGTGGATGGGAAAATTAATCAATTTTTATGTATTTTTTAATGGTTAACCCTTTTAAACAATGTGAGGCTGCAATGCCCTAGTGATTCTAGACATGGAAGCACAACCAATTATGGATTAATATCTTGGGGTTGAGGTTCATGATAGTCATTGTCATTTGGTGCATCGCCACCATCATTGTTAATGTTTGTGTCTTAATCATCATCATTGCATCGATCTTCCATTTCTAAAATGTATGTCCCATGCAAGGTCATGATGATATTTTGCCCCACTTGTTTTGTTACAATTCATTTGGTGGGATGATGTCAATCAATATCCATGATGCCATCCATATGTAGTTAATCATAATCATGTTTTCCTACAAAAACCATTGTTGTTTTATTAGCTAACATTTTTTTCGACTAATATATTGTGTGGATGAATTTTAAATACATAGATGAGGATGGTTCGTGGAAACAACCAACACAATTAGATTTTATCCCACCTAGGGTTGAAGACGTGTTTGATGTTATAAGTAATCAAAGATTCATGCATGGTCATAATTTGAATCATGTTGTGCCAATGGAACTTCAATTTCATGAATGGGCATGTATTGATGAATGGCTTGGGGTTCAATTTTGTAAGTGGTGGTATCTAGGCCCACTAGATCCGATGTCATTTACTACCATGGTTTTGACTATAGGATCTATAGGATTGACCGAAGGACCCACTTGTGTGTTCGGTGTGTCAATTAATGTATCTTAGGTTACCATATGTGCAATGTTGATTCCTAGGCCCATTGTTAAATCCATTATTGCTAATGGTGTGTTCATGTTATGCGGGAGTACAATATTTATGGAACCTATTGATTGCAAGTGAGTGATTTCATCGTCAACTATCAAGGCATGTACAACCATGGTGGATGCATGGGGGGTTTCAACTTGACATTTAATGGATGAATTTAAGGTGGGGAATTCCACTTACTGCGAAGCCACATTGGGTGGCATGCCATATTTGTATTCCCATTATTAGATCGTAGTTATTTCCAAATGTTAACATTAGACAACAATCTTGAAAATGGAAGGTCTTTTGATGGGTCATCAACAAGGAATTCAAAGGGGTAATACTAGTCCTCATCACCATTTGACATTAAAGGATCCTCCTCTAATATGTCTCCTTTGTCTAAACTTTCATTGACATTGATCTTTAAACAACATATTCTTCTCATATAATGTAATGGGGTTAGCACTAGGTCATTCTTGTACGAGCTTACTATTATTGTAAATGTACACCAAGTCTTCAATTCAATGTGAATTGGTGTCACAGTTTGCTATGGAAAATGAATAGAACTTCAATTCCGTTTGCACAATGACAAAGGACACACTTGTGCCAGGATGTGGCAAACAATGGGTGTAAGCATGCATCCACCAATTCCAATTAAATCCCACCATTCATATGGGAACAATTTGAGGTCATCAACTTGGGGGTTGTCAAAAAAAGACTTTTGACTTTCAACAAAGTCCTTTAATTCTTGGGCATAGGTCATTGAGTTACCAATGTTTTTTCATAACACATAGTTGAATGTTTCCTTGGCATCTACATCATCATGGAGGTGTATAATTTGTTTGAGACACATTAAACTCAAATAAATATGGATTGAAAAAGGCTCATGCATAATGTAAATCGGTCATCAACATCCTCCACCAATGGTAAAAAGGATGTTTGATCACATTTGCAAGGCCCAATGGTAATGAGAAGGTTGATCTTATAATGATAAAATATGTTGTTCCAATGTCTTCATGACACGCCTTCCCCATGCAAGGTTGTTTACCATTGAGTGCTTTCAATTCCATTGGAATTGGTTCCACCATGTGCACAAAGTTGGCAGAAGTATTGCAAAACCCATCTTTCTTTATGTTTGCTCGAACATATTTCACCTTGGTTGGGGACTTGTGTTGATGGCCATTACACAACATGTTGACAAAAGTTGTCCATTTAGGATTGATGATAGGTTCTTGACATGGTTGGGTGGACCAAAACCTAGCAAAAAAAAACTTGGCCAAAATCCATTTTGCAAGCTTTAACAATGTGCATAGTGTTGACATAAGATGATGACAAGATGATATCTATCCATTCCTAGCAAATTGTTTTCCATATGTGATTTGTCCATTATAGAGGCTAGTGATTTATATTAATTTAAAAAAAATTTAAACTCAAAACACCTTTGTTTTTAAATGTTATGGACTTAAAAAAATAAAGTGTGGCATTCAAAAATTCATAGTGTAATACTTGCAATTCATATGATGCAAAACTCTTTTGCATTTTTAAAATTTATACATTTCACCTTGAAACCAATTCCTTAAACAAGTTCTGGATCCATCATTGAACCAAATTAAAGTCCATTATTTTAAATTGTAGTTGGTGTGACACCTTAATTTTTCAATTTCAAAAGTCCATAGCTCTTGGGATTTTATGTTTTTTGCATTACAAAAAATTTCACCAAGTAAATATTAAAATATATTATTTGAAAATGAGTCCATATTAACCAAACCCAACATATGTAGTAAGATATAACACTTTTAATCACACCCACTATGCAAAAAAAATACCCCCGTGACACCAAAATTAGTCCACCCTACCATGCCAACACTTGATAGTTTGTTGAACAATAGGTATTATATCACTTTCAACAATCACTCAATCATTAAGAAGTTGGTTGCAAATCAAGTCTCAATGGGGTTTTGAGGCATTAAATTGGTTTTGTAATGATAGAAGATTGCAAGTGGTGCATGGTGTTGCCATATGAAAGAAACAATAACTTTCACCCTTTTCACAATTTGTTTCACCCATGTTTTTTCCCCTCAATCTTCTAGTAACAAGTCCAAACAAGGCACAACCTTGAAAATAGAGGTTTGAAAAATGACAAATTAAAAGGTTAGTTACATTTTGCATGTTTGAAATATTGTTTGTACAAATTTGTATAATGTTGTCCACTCCAATGGTTTCAATGTATCCAATCAAAGCATTAATATGTAGCACTTGGGCATCCTTATGTTCCCCTATTGTGTCAATGACACCTAAGAATACATTCCCATTAGGACAAGTGAACATCACATTCAACAATCAACATTTTGCAACATTGTCCCAACCATCAAAACAAATGGTGGTTCCATACTTGATAATGGAATTTTATATCCTTTCAACAGTAAGTTTGGATGCTTCAACCTTGGATTGTTTTTGCAATTTTTTGCACAATCCATGGTATGATGAGGCTTTATAATAGGTTTGGGACTTTGAGGTTGTTTTCACAACTTCTATGAGCATCAAATGTCATGCAATGTTGAAAAGGATATTCACTTCATAAAGGAATTCACCCACTTTTTATCCAACTCCTATTTTTTTTAGTTTAATCCCTCTTGTAATGAGACCCATTAAAAGGTTTGGGTGTTATTATTTAGTATAACCCTTTATGTTATTTGTAGGTGGGGTGGAGATTTGGAGGTCGAAGTAGATTCTCCCTCGTTTGAAAGGTTTGGCATTTCAATGGTCATATTTTCTATTGTCCCATCATGGGTTAGTACAACCATGTCATTTAATGGTTGAAGGACAATTCCCCCACATGGCAAATAATGCTTTCATTTGTGCCCATGCTTTTGAACCCATTGCAACACCAACTTTTCCACTACCATCATGTCAATAGCCCAAATGGAAAGGCATTTAATCCTTGCAATATGAAATGACATTGTTCCAAAACCTACATTCCATCTTGCCCATATTGTTTAAAGTTATCAAATACCATGGTTCCCACATGTTTCACCTATCCTCCATTACAAAACACCAAAAAAAATTGATTAGAAAAAATAATATATAACAATAAGGTTTGATTTCATTTTAAAAATTATACAATGAAATTTAACACCAATTGTAAATGCAATATGATGATTTGAAATTCATACACCCATAAAGTTTTGCCCCTCTCTCCCAAGACACATGGCAATGATTGCTTGTTAAGTAACACAAAGCCCACACATTTCAAAGGAGAAATTAATTTAAGATTGATGCTCCACTTTTTGTTATTCAACATAAGCAAAGTGGGTTGGTTAATTTTTTTGGGAAAGTTTCTTTTTTTCCAACTATGATTTAGATTAATTTTAATCACCAATAAATAAATTATCAACTATTAAAGAAATTTGCTCATGTGATAACCAAAAAAGGGGCTGAATTCAATTGTTGAACAAATGGTAAAAATTGATCCATTGTCGATCAAATGATTGAAATCTATTTTGGTAACTGCAAATTGAATGGGTATTAATTGTTGAACCTTTGGTAATAAAAAAAGTTTAAGTTGTGAAAATTGAGGAAACCAAAAAAATTTAGTTGCCAAAATTATGATGATCAAATTTGTTTTCATTTGCTAAGCGTGCAAGGGGTAGACCGAGTGGAAAAAAAATTGTTCACATCCAACTTAACGGATGAGACCAACATGTTTATACGATTGTTGATGCAACAATAGATGCAAAATGGACATGTGACATCATTTTTAACAACCTAATAATTGATCAGTAATAAACTTATATTTTAAAATGGTTTTCAAAAAGGTTTTGTCGATAGTAGGCATATGGAAGCCTTCATAGAAGTTTTTTTGAACTTGGTCCCAAAGGGGTGTGATTAGAATTAGGACCCCTCATTACCTTTAGTATGTTCAACACTAATTTAAAGTATGATATTGCATTATAGCCTTGTTTGTTTCATTTCATGTTCATGTTTTCATATGTTATGAAATAAAATTTTATTTGAACTATTGTTTTGCATATTTCATGATCTTATTTCGGTTTTTACATTTTGTGTTTGGAATTAGGTTTAGGCCTATTATTGTCATAGTTTTTTGGTTTTTATCTACCTTGGAAATCCCTTTGTTTTTGTAGTTTCCATGTTCATAACACAATCTTTCCTAAATACAATGTGTACCTTGGAAATCCCTTTGCTTTTGTAGTTTCCATGTTTGTAACACAATCCTTCCTAAATACAAGTGAGGTAGGTAAGCAAAATCAACCTTAAACCTAAATATTTTTTAAATTACTTATTGTTACAATAATTACAATAAATTTAACCTTTATTCTTAACATCATTTTGTCATGCTTTAATTTTGGTTGTGATCCCAAAGCTAGGGTTGCAACAACAAAACAATGCAAAATGAAAAGAAGAACAAAAAAAAGAAAAAGCAAACACAAATTTGTGTTGTTTAAGATGTTTGTGATGAATTTACGATATTGAAATTTGCAAAAGTTGTGAAAGAAAATGTGTGTTGTTTTATGGAATGAAGCAAAGGATTGGTGATGTGAAACAAAAGGTGCTACAAGACAATGGTGTTGTTTAAGAAAGAAAAATTGCAAAATGAAGGTTTTGAAAGACAATGGCAATTCAAAACAAATGCATTGCAAGAAAATGTGACATTGCACAAAACAAACACATTACAAGATGCAAAATGAAGAAGACAATATTAGACATTAAGCAAAGATGCAAACAAAAATTATTGTGAAGTGAAAATGAGTTGTAAAAAGAAGGCATTAGAAAACAATGGTGCTAGGAAACAAAGCCATTGCAATACATTGCGATGCACAAAACAAACACATTGCAAGAAATTGCAAAACAAATGCAAAGCATTTAGACACAAACAAAACAATGACATTGCAAAACACAAAGCAAAGACAAACATAAATTGCAAGACAAGGGTAAGAGAGATCAAATGAACCTATAAGGGAGTTGAGATGAAGATGCAAATGACGCCTTCACCAATATGATACAATTGAGGGGGAAGACATGTGAAAGAGGAGATAGAACCAAAAGTTGGTGTGGAAGTTGGAGAAATTCATGTCATGGTAAAGGGGTTGTAGACATCTATAGATATTTGATGTGGATGAAAGGTGCCAATGTTAGGCTTAGGGATGTTAGGGTCAATGCTGATAGACTTCCACACACTAGGTTAGTGGTGTTAGGTTAGTTTTTGCTGATAGGACCTAATACTAGGTCTGGTCCTCCTTAATATGGTCACAGTCCTTAATTTTTTTGTACTAGAGAAGCCACCTCATAGGCCATGTTCTGGACCCTAGTGTAAGCCTTTAAAGTGAGGCTGGTAGGTTGAGCCCAAAAGGCACACTAGGGGGCAGAATGTGCCCTAGGGGGCACTTTCCTTGACCTAAAGGCTGTTTAGGGCAGATTCTGTTGTAATTAGCACTTCAATTATTTAGACAAAATGGCACATCACTTACAATCAGAATTTCCTTCAACAAGGCCGAATTTTGCAATCTAAGATGCCTGAAAAGTGGCAGAATTTGAGGGTTTAGGGTTTAGGGTTTAGGTGAATCCATTTTGAAGATTCTTATTTAAGCTCAGCCTTAAGAGGGTTAGGTACACCAATCATCATGCAAATATGATTCACAAACCCCAACCTGTGAAGTTCCAAATATTTCTGCATCTCTAATGTTGAAGTGTGGCTGAAGGTTTAGTGGCCTGCCAATACAAGCAGGCCCTTAATGGGGTCCTAAAAATCTGCTGTTGTTTTGCATTTCTTTCTTGCAGCATTTGTGCAGCAGAATTTGTCTCGGTTTTGAGCACTACCCATTAAATTCATAAGGCCCCTTGACAACAAGCAGCTTAATGGGGTCCTAAAAATCTGCAGTTGTTTTGCATTTCTTTCTTGCAGCAATTGTTCATCTGAATTTTTCTCAGTTTTGAGCACTACCCATTAGATTCATAAGGCCCCTTGACAACATGCAGGCCCTTAATGGAGTCCTAAAAATCTGGTGTTGTTTTGCATTTCTTTCTTGCAGCATTTGTGCAGCAGAATTTTGCTCAGTTTTGAGCACTACCCATTAGATTCATAAGGCCCCTTGACAACAAGCAGGTCCTTAATAGGGTCCTAAAAATCTGCAGTTGTTTTGCATTTCTTTCTTGCAGCAATTGTTCAGCAGAATTTTTCTCAGTTTTGAGCACTACCCATTAGATTCATAAGGCTCCTTGACAACAAGCAGGTCCTTAATGGGGTCCTAAAAATCTGGTGTTGTTTTGCATTTCTTTCTTGCAGCAATTGTCAGCAGAATTTTTCTGGGTTTTAGCATGACCAATGGACGGCCATTAAAATTCATAAGGCCCCTTAACAGCTGGACTTTACCGTTTTCATTAGTTTCAATTGGTTTTTAGTTTTTGCACATGGTGTAAGGCTCCTCATTGAGGCCATTATGGTTGTAAGCTATGCCCTCAATGGGGGCAGCCCTTACCATCTGCAAGCTTCAGGGACCAACTGGGAGAAGCTAGCCAGGAAATTGCCAGGACAAGATTCAAGAACACTGTTTTTTTTGGTGGTGAAATTATCACATTTCTTCGACCTGGAAAATATTGATTTTGAAGCATACAAACACACACTTCAAAAAAAAAATGGCAATAAAACTTTGCCAGATTTTGAGATTTAAAAATAAATAAATTCAGCAGATTAATTTCTACAACAGTTTTCAGCAAGTAGGCAGAATATCAAAGGATTCTTCAAATTCCTACTTTCATATCTGGTCTATAGCCAAATTTGGATAAAAAACATCTTGTGAATGATTGCCAGTTTAGCTACATCACAAATGAAATTATCAAAAAAAAAAAGAGAAAAAAAAAGGGAAAAAAAAACCCCTATTCAAAGGCTTTATGCACATAAAGAAATTGGAATAGTTTATGAAGTGTTTTGAAGCAAACTTCTTATGGTCATCAACCAAATAAATAATTACCAATTATCCCCCAATTTGGTCAATAATGAGAAAAATCTCTTTCTTATGTACCTAGTTTGCAGAGAGAACATATTTCTCTTACAAAAAAAATTGAGATTGAATCAAAACCCTTGAGGCTACTCCGACAATAATCTTGGTAGTCATTTAGCCACAATGAATGAATCATGTGTACCCAAATGTTTTAACCTCTGGAAAACATATCAAGATATCTCTCTCCAATTCAGTAAAAAATATACGATTTTGATTATGGATAGAAAATGTTTTTGTTAGCATACTAGGTTCACCGACTTGATTTTCGGTGAGCCTACTACCCACCTTTCCCCTACAGGAAATGAAGTTTCCCTTGCCCCCTGGGGCCAGCCCTGATGACCCTGTTGTTTGTCACCTTTTGCCGTGCAAGACAAGCAAGGGTGGGGAAGAGGGGAATAGTGTTCTATGGATCACCATGTTGTAGTAGTAGTAGTAGTAGCGTGGGCAAGCCCACAACATGACCGAAAACAATGAAAAATTATTTACATACGACTAGTAGTTGTAGTAGTAGTGAGTAGCAGCGGTGAAGTCTGAAAGATATATACATATTAGTCGTGAAACCTATCCCATGCTGATCTAGCCGATGCCATGTTGAGCACAAATGCTTAGTTTAGTTACGACTTGAATGGCAGATATTTCAAGACCTTAAATTACAGAAAATTCCACTAATCACATGTTGTGTCCAACTTTTTAAGACCTTAAATTACAGAAAATGCCGCAGACTTTTTAAAGTATAGAATGGTACGTGTGTGTATACTCATTCTGATTCTGTCCAAGGTCTTGGAGAAAGCAAAAAAGCTTAGCTAGAGAGAGAGAGAGAGAGAGAGATTTTTGGGATAATCTGGCTGGCTTTCATAAGACCTTGGAAGTTGCAGAAAAAAAGATAATCTATTTTTAAGCAAAACTCACTAGTGGCAACCACTTGTTCCAAGTCGTGAGATACAACTTGTGGCCCAAAAAACTTCACCTCGAACATGCTTCACCAGAGGCAGGTGCAGCACAATTACCAATGCGGTATGTGGCCTAAGATCTAGTGGTGCAGCCAGAGTTTGTGATCTCAAAATGCAGGATCAGGAGTGGGGCTTTTGTTTGCTTCTTTTTAAACAAAAATATGTAAACAAGCTGAGAGAAACAATTGCCAAATGGCTACATCGCCACCAATACTCCATCAGACTGCGACGTCACGACACCATGCAAGGGCAAGGTCAAGGGTGACGAATAGGTATCTTCATCTTCATTCGATACAAATTTATACAATATGATGCAAACCTTCCATCCAGCCTTTTACATAGGCTGTCCTTTTTTCCAGGTCCCGGTGAGTCTATGGGCATTTTAGGAAATCCAGTGCTCTAGCTCTAGTCTGCTGCACTTTTTCATCAGGTATATCAAGGCTGCAGCAGCTATGGAGGTTTCATATGATTGAAACTCAGTTGCAGCCTGCATGTGATTTGTAGTCAGCTCTTTATGATTGTATCCGTAGCCAACCCACAGGGTTCACAAAGACTGAGTCCCCTTTCTTCCATGTCTTCTTCCAAGATGCTCTTTCTTCCATATCCTTTCCACTTACAATTTGCTGACATTTTTTTTCCTTTTTTTTTTTCAAAAGCTTGTTAGAAAACTTCATTTTTGCATGGTTCTACAGTACACACACAAATGCACGTTGTTCATTTATGGGTTTTTGGTTGGATGTGTAAGGAATCTGGAAAGTGATTGCTCTTCAACATGTTATGAACCCTAGGAAAGACGTAGAGTCTAGAAGTACAAAAGCATCCTTGGTTGGTATAATTTTCTTTTTTTGGTCGATATTGGTTTTCATGTATTCTTGGTTCTTGCCATTGAAAAAATGGACATTGTTGTCAAGTAGTTAACACATTCATAGTGACAATATGATTCATGAATGATTTAGAAAATGGTTGTTCTTAGACTCAAAGTAAGTGTTCAAGGTGTTGAAAAATTATAGCAACTTATCTTTGCATTGAAAGTCTTACAACATTTTAAAGCTGAACATAGGTATAATCTTATGTTAACTTGTTATGATGTAGATGTTGTTAGCTTAAATTTGTTTTTTGAAAATCTTACATAAAATTATTGACAAAAAAAATCACATTTGAGTTTAGTTGTAACTACTATCCTTGTGTCTAAATGATTTTACATGGTTTTATTTATATTATATATACATATGATTACAATTTAGTAATGATTTTCACTTTTGAATTAGTGATGAGTCTTTTGAGTTCATATGTTGAAAGAGCAGTTACTTTTCAGATACTTTACACTTTAAATCAAAACCTATAATAAGCATTGTTATAACAATTTTATTTTTTTTTACAGATGAACACATTTGGAAACATTCACAACATCAAAGGCGACATCAACTAGGTGTGCATTGTACACTATCTCGTAATAAATTTATTTCAACCATGTTTTTGTAACTTTATTTAGGTGTATAACATATATATTCAATATTTTATATTCATTTCAATTATTATGATATGTATGTTGGTCCAAAACTTTTATTACAAGCTTGAAAATTTTGTAATAAAATATATGCTACATTGTAACGTGTCATGCAAAACATCATCTATCATTATATGTTCAATGTAAGTTTCATGAAAAGATTGTGAGAAAAAAACTTCAATTTTTTAAAGTGTTAAAATAAAAACACCCAACCAAAAAAAGGGGATGGTAGTAACATTAACCAAGAGGCATTGAAGTGAAACCAACCACGGCAAGGGTTCCATGCAACAAGCATAACTTGAAAACATTATGAAAATTGAAAATTGTGCAAATCTCATTTTGTTCTTGAATTTGTTCATGTATACTCTCCATTTGGTAAAATTCGATAGTTGCAAGGAAGGTAATGTGCATTGTGCTATCTAGAGATTACCTTTTGTTTGGCTATTGTTATTGTTATTCGAATATGCAAGTTTTGATTATGGTAGTGATTGATTTTTTTAGAAGATTGGTTATCTTGGACACTCTCACATGAAATCATTTTCATCCTTTTAAGGTTGTATTGTAAGCCCAATGCCAACCAAAGCTAGATGGTTATGCATTCCAACCAAAGCCCAATTTTTAATACGATCGTTCACTTCCACCATACCATTTATACTAAAGCTTTTGGTAGAGTGTAAATTGTAACATCTCATCTAATGCTAGCATCTCTAACAATGCTTTAAAGGCATAGTAACATTTCATAGGTATAAATATTTTCCTTCATGTATATTTGTTTGCATGTTAAAAAAATTGCAGCTCCATGATTAATGATCTCAGACTAGGAGTAGACCCTGCAAATTTCTAACTGAACATCAGTTAAGTCATTTACAACCTCCTCAACCATCTGACTCAAAAGTGTGCTTCCAATTTCTAAAGCTATGTCTCCAATTTCCTGCTCATAGTAGCTCCACCTGTATAATCCACAAGCCATGTCTCTATCTATCAAGCTATCTATGGCATTTGAGGCCAGCTCCCTCCACTTGCAAATTGTTCCATACACTTTGTCCACTAGTTTGCATCCACCTGGCCCAAGTGCAAAATCTGAAACCACTGGAATGCTGTTCATCCATGGCTTCAACTCTCCACAAGAGTCAATTTCTGCAACCAAAGCTTCATTCATGCTGTCAAAGAGAAGCTTGCGGTCACATTACCATAAGGCTCCACATTGGTAATAAGAGCTTGTCCGGGACAAGCTGACACTTGCACCTCCAAGATTTATTTGTTCAGCATCATCACTTTCTAGTCTATTGAAAAGTGTTGGGTCCATAAGAACTCCTTGGACAAAGCTCTGTTCCTTTTCTTGGAGAAGAAGATGTGCCTTCAATAATCTGCCATGTAGGTCCACATTTTGAAAGTTGGAGATTTCTAAGATAGCTTGGCAATTTTTCTCCTTCTCCCTGATGCTTTTTATTTCAGCCACAGGACTGCTGCTGCACTTAATTTCCTGCAAAGAGTCACATGCTTTTTTGACGTCATGTGAAGAAGGTTGAATACCCACATGTGTGTTGTGAAGCTCAAGCACTTTATCCAGGTGTTGCTCTGACTCTGCAATCACAAGTATAAGCACACCATGTTTGGTTAAAACTCATGAATGACATATAGAGGGGTCCCAGGAAGTGCCAAAGTAGGCCGAATCAAATGTGTTACATGGACTTAAGAGAAGGACCATAACATGACCTGCAAGGCTTGGTTCAGAAGTGGTGGAAACTTCATCATGCAAAGGGGAGTCCAAGACTGACACAGGGCTTAGTTGCTGACCCTCTTCAACACCTGTTGAAAAATCATCACTCCTCTCCACAAACCAATTCATTAGAATCGGTGACAGGCATCCTTCACCAGTCCCAGGATTTGAGGACCCTAGATCATGCTGCATTTCACCAGACACAGACAACATGAGAAAACCAGTCGGTTCACTTGGCTCCATTAATAAAACAAACTTGTCAATGTACCATGTCTGCAAACGAAGAAAAATGGCAAGTGGAGAAGACTGGTCTCACAAGGCATTCACATTATACCTCTGGCATTTCAGGTGTGCAATCTGCAGAATCCTCAGCTGCAGTAGTACTCCAGGCACCACGAGTCACAGCATTAAATGTGTCCCCTATATTTGACAAATCATGTGTAGAATCCACTGTCCTGTTACAAGCCTGGTTCTCTGGGACTAACCCCATCAGTGAAAGACTTCTCCTCCACTTTTCAATCTCATTCTGTGCATGTAGATCCTCTAAAACTTTTGCAAACAACTTCAAATTTAATTCTTTACGTGGAAACAAAACACCAACATCACCAGCCAAAGTGTGCACCACTGGACAAGTTTCCTGATTACAGTCAGCTGAAGCACTGTTGTTTGGAAGCGCCCCTTTCTTATGACCATCGGTTTCCCACTCATCACATGGTGCTGTAATTGCACTTCTATTGATGAAGGGAGCCATATATGAGGCTAGGCCCTTATCAAACGTACATTGAGCTGGCCTCTGACCCTGTGCTCCAAGATCCTGGTGATTCAGCTTAAACACATCGAATTCGCAAAATACTCCATTTTCAGCTGTGTGGGATTTTGATGCTGTTAGATCTGAGTCCAAGGGAAGCTCAGGAAATACCTCATCAATGCTTCTTGCCCTACTGTGCAATGGAGTGACCCTACATTCAAACCGCTTACTCTCAAGCTTGACACAGGTTGCTGAGTCAAATATTTCTTCCCTAACCCTTGCTGCATTTTTGTCTGTTGGGCATTCTCTGAAACACCCTCCACTGAATTCCACTGATGTATTTTGAACTACTGCTGCTACTCTTTGATCTCCTGTCCCATTTGTTTGATCTAGAATTGTCTTGAACTGATGGATCTCTGGTGTACAACTCTTTGTGCTTAACACCTTTGGATTGACAATGTCCATGATATCAACAATTGATTTTGTAATGCATCTTGGAGGAACAGTATAAGGGACAGATTGTTGCCGAAGAACTGACTGGACTGTTTCACATCCTTTTGGTACCACCACAGCTTTCTGACAGGGAGATCTGTTTCCATCCCTTCGAACACCAAACAGTTTATTGTAGCTAATCCTTGTCAACTCTGCTAGTTTATGAAACACATTTTCTTCCTGAGTTGCTGATGACAAACACTCTGGCACACACTGACCTTGTAGACCTCCATGGGACAAGTCCAATCTCACTGTGCTCTCTGTTGGGAACACCTGTTGTCTTGGCAAAGTCTCTTCCTTGTCTGGTTTTGCAACAGTCCCCCAAAGTGCCCTGACTGCCTGCATTCCACCATTTGAAGATGGTCTCCTGTAACATGGCATTTCAGTAGGACCGGTAATTTGCTTTTGTGCAGGAGCCTGGGACAATGTTGGACCTTGTGGTTGCAGGTCCCTTGTGAGAACCTCTTCCTTTGTGGTTGATTGTGATGCAAATTCACTCGCTGCAAGCACAGGATTTGGCATAGTGGAAGCAAATGCCTCACAGTATCCACAGTGTCCATTGCTACTCACTGCAATGCCAGAAAGCATGTGTTTTTGTGAGATGGGAGGTATAGATGGAACTGGAACCTGAGGACTAACAGGTTCAGGTACCTTGTTGAAATCTGGACAGTCTGCTACCATGCTCTCTGGCTTCCCAAAGGAGAAAGACAGCAATGGTCTTGCTTGGTGTTGCACGTTTACCTCATATGTTTTCTGATAGTCAGGGTTGGCTGCACAACTGGAAGTTGTGAGCCTCTCTGATGCCCTGGCAGACCATGGATCTGAGTAGTTTCTCACTTCAGATTTGAACTTTTGCATGGAAGCCTCATTGGTCTTGGATGTTGCCAATCCACTAATTACCTCCAGGTAATTGCCACTTTTGATGTTTACTGCTTTATTTGAGCAAGCTTTGCCAGGAGGTGAGAGACATTGTGCCTGGGTTCCTAGAGCACTATCAAAACATTCCCTACATTCACAGTCATATCTGCAAGACTCAAGAAATGAAACAGAGCCATGATTTTATTGTGATTCATCTATCCCAGCACTACTCAATTCACTATCTTCTGTTCCATTCCAAATTCTACTCATTGATGGGCCGCAGGGTGCTTTGCTGGCACTCAAATTGGAAAAGGTGGCACTGCTATAACCACTGCTTCTCACTGTCCTTGGAGTCTCACTGGCCACTAGATGTGAGACTCCTTCACCTCCAGAAGATGTGCCACCCCTATTGTGTGGATGAGGAACAGGTGGAACACTTACTGGTGGTTGCTGGGCATTTGAAGCTTGAGCACAAACACATGATTGCATGTCAGGCTCCAAGATTTTCACAGCAGCTTCCAGAAGACGGGCCATGCCCTTGTTAGCCAATGGACTCTTTAGGGGCAATGACATTTGGCTATGTGAATTTGAAGAGAGCAAAGAAGGGTCTAGTGGGCAAGGGGGCAAAATGCAGTGTGGCACACTTGATTGCTTGTCATCCTTCCTTTCCAGCAGAGGCTGTTGTTGTACACTGTCCTGAGGCCTGGGACAATCATGTGGAGCTAGAGACTCCTCTTGACTAAACAACTGTGATTTCTGTCCTGCATCCTTCTCTGGATCTCTTCTCTCCAGCTGATCCACAATCTCCCTTCCAAACCCTGGCAACTTGGCTTTCAGTGCCTTTTTTGAGGTCCTCATGTCACACCTTAGCAACTCCTGAAGCACTGCAGGGGACTTCGATCTCACATCACTTTCTTCTAAGGGAGATATTCTGATATCAATAGAGTCACTTTCCATCTCCATAGTTCTGGTGTGAGACATTCCATGGGGAAGAGACTCCAAGTCTGTAGGTTGAGCCACCATCCCAGGCACTTTGTTGTTGGCAATAACCATAGATGAAGCGGTTCTCCCAGTCTTGGGCAATGGAAATCCTTCTCTGATTCCAGCTTCACAAGTCTGATCACAAATTCCAAATTCTTAGCAGATGACATACACATCGCCAGGAGAGAATAGACATAATCAATGCACATCGATGAAGGTGCAAGAATGACCATTATTGGATCCTCTAATAAAGCATTAGAACGAGTTGCCCTAAGGCACAAACAGCAACTCCACTCCAATCCAAAAGAGTGGAAGGATGAGCAACTTCACCAGGAGATGCAAAGCTGGTGCAGGGTGATCCTCCAGCTTGACACTTCTCCTAGAGATTTTTCTGCTTCCATCTGTTCCCAGCATAGAATTAATATGAGAGAAACAGAGCAGAAAATTATGAAGGCGAAAGATAGAAATGGGTCTGCAGACTGCGATAACCTGTTGGTATTGCAGATTACAAGTTTGTCCAATTGGTACAGTATACAGCATGGGTACCAAGAAGTGCAGCTAGATTGGGTTTTCTGAAGGAAAGAGGAAACTTCTTTCGCATCATCAGGCGGGAGAATCCAATAGCATCGTCAGTACATGCCTAAAGCTTCAAATTTCCCAGTGCTGCATCCCCAATCTACAGTGCTTTTTAGCTACACCTGCACGTCAAGATCAAAACCACAAGTCCCTGAAGAAACCAGAGCGAATTTGCGCTCATCTGCAGCAACTTGTGAGCCTTGATGAGACCTATAATCTGACAGGGTAGATGCCTGTCCGTCCGGAAATGTAGTGGATTTTCATGACTTGCATCGATCAAAACGGATCCTGATGAAACTGCTCCAGGGCAGCGACCTTTTGAGGATGCTAGCGCGGCACAGTTCTGTTGTGACGCACACATGAATGACAGCATGCCGTAGCCATTACACTAGTAAACAACGTACAGGCTGATGAATCTTCTAGATGCCATCAAGGCGAACTTCCAAAGAAAACCTTGTCGTAATCACTTGTCAAGCATGGGATCGTCATGATACCATGCCGACGATGATCAGTGCATGACAAAATGGTGTGCATTTGCTGCAAATGATATATATATACCTCTCGAGAGGCGCTGATTGGAAGGAGTTAAGGAGAAGCGCTTGCTTGAAGAATTCCGTTCGAACAGCTGCAAGAACGCGTTCATACAACTGCCAACTGTCACCACCGGAGGAGCGTGCTGCATGGTGTGGAAATTAGCTACAGGAGTAGAAGAAGACCTGCTGCCCTGATCGACATCTGCCATGATCTTCTTCTTCCTCTTCTTCTTCCCGCGACTGGCGCCGCAACGTCACAACAACACAATGCAACAGAATCAGTTTCTTCGCTTTTACGTCGAGATGCTGCTCGGTTTTCAAGCGCTTCAATAATCAACGAAATCCCGCAATGCCTGCAGTTGAGCTGCAAAAACTCCACACGAAACTTGTAGATGCTGCTCATATCCTATAACCAAGCCGAGCCAATTCCAACAACATCAAAGAGAAGAAAGATCGAGATGAGAGATCGATCAGGAAGCAAAGCCACGCACATGGGGAGATGCAACAGAAGAAGGGATGGGAGAAGGAAGATCAAATCTCTTTTGGCTGGCTTTATATAGCCAAAAAGATAGAATAAAAATTAAAAACAGATAAAATCATGTGGTTGTTGAGATTTTCAATAGCCATGATTCTACCAAAATTTAAGAAAGATTGCCAGATTTCTATACATGCTTCATGTAGAGTAGCCACAAATATAGAAGGATGTTTCAAAATTTTACTTTCATATTTAGCTTGAAGCCAAATCTGATTAAATCTGCCTGTTGATCATCGCCACTTTGGCTATAATACAAAATTGACAAAAATTAACACTTGACCGTCACTAACGTTGCAGTTCTAGATCCGACCAGGGAAGAAGCTGGCAAAAAGCAATATATATATATATATATATATATATATATATATATAATTTTTATTTTATTTTTATTTTCTCAAATCATCACATATTCTTCATTTATCCTCGCACTGTAATTGCCAAAAGGTGGGGGCTTAGAAAAAAGAATATGTTGGATTTTCTGACTTAAAAAACGAAAAACTGCAGCCTTCTTTCTCGTTTAATGGATTATTTTGTATAAATTTCTTATTATTTTTTACAAAATTCCTTTTGTATTAGTAAACAGATAAGATGGATCATCAAAAAACCCAATCGATGATATCAAAAAAATAGAAACATTCAAAAAAAACTCATGCGAAAAAAAAAAAAGC
>Ga0116231_10003528_pt1 | contig 32431 bp, 34 predicted proteins | sample S1TSphgellanicum_2_FD_89695 | JGI IMG/M metagenome (GOLD analysis project Ga0116231, IMG submission 89695) | Host-associated microbial communities from peat moss isolated from Minnesota, USA - S1T2_Fd - Sphagnum magellanicum MG | ecosystem: Host-associated > Plants > Peat moss > Unclassified... | reverse complement strand
TGTGAAGCAGGAAATGTGCACACAATATCTTTTGCCATTGTAATTTTAGATTGCCAAAGCCCAACTAAATGTGTGTTCATTCCATCTTTCAGATTTTGAACCACTTCAAGGTGAAAGCACACTAAGAGTGAACCACTATTGTTCAAAAAAGGTGATGTATAACAAGTATTATAGTATATAGTAAGTTAAAATCTTGATGGCATCCTTTGGTTATCCTAAACACAAGTAAAAAACTTTAAAATTTGCCTAATAACATTTTAGAACTCAAAGTTCATTTTGAGTCAAAATTCATTTCGATCCAACGGTTAGATGAGGAAGATTGAATAAAATCAATGTACATAGAGTACATAACATATAGTTTTTCAACGACCATGAAGCCTCATGTGTATGATTCATGAAACATTACCAAACAAAAGAAAATTGAAAAGATAATGCAATGCTCATCTATAAAATCTCCTCCTCTTTGATATGGTAATGATTTTTTCCTAAAAATAAGGTATTAGTATGCATTCAATATTAAACAAATGTAAAAAAACACGGTTTTTGAATGAAATTTCATTCAAAAACTTTAAATTTCTAAATTGTCCTAGATTTAATTGATGTATATCAATATCATAAACCATAAAAAAATTAATTCAATAATTCCATGCACAACCCTAGATTTGAAATATATATTCAAATTTTCAAACTTGTGACGGGTTTTATTTTGTCATGAATATACTCCATATGTTCAAATTTTTTAATGTTTGTTGAATTTTTTAAAATAATTGATTAGATAAAATTTTAAGCTATCAAATATACTTAAAACAAGAAAAAAATCCAAAATGTAATGTCCATACACTACCAAAAAATTTAATTGTTGAAATTTTATACATGTGACCACAATTTTGGGGGGGCTTAGTGTGATTTCACCTTTCATGACTTTGGTTTATAACAACAAAATCAATCAAATAGGATGGTAGAGAATCCCTAATCATGGAATGTGACAATGATTTCTCCATGTTTAACTATTGGATGATGGTCCATAATGTTTCAGTTGATTTCGTGAAAGAGACAAAATTTTTGGCTAAATCTACACTTATTCTTTGTTCTTGCCTACTAGTACATTCCAAAAAATGCTCTATGACAAGCAAACTAGTAGATGCAATAGAGGTAATTCTTGGAGTTGCATTTTTAGCGTTGCGTTCCCTATGTTTTTGCACTTGGTCTCTATTGTCACATCTCCTTTTCTCCTTATACTAGGTCTTGTGTTAAAGAAGTAGCTACTTGGCTGCTCCATTCTCTCCCTCCTCTTCCTTGTCCCCTCCTTTTGCTAGTAGGGTGTTGTCTGTTTGAAGCCTTAATATTCATTTGCTTCTAGCTGGTTTTGTAGCAACATTCATCTTGAGACTCCTCACAACCCTAACACCATCCCAAAAAGTTGGAACGAAATTAGAAAATACGACTGCAAGCTCATAATGCATAGCAACCAATTTAACCAACAATATTTTTTAAAAAAAATTATAGGAGTTGAACTGACCTTCAACAATTTAGGTTTGTGATGTTGTGGCATTCCGATCTTCACAATTAGAGTTCCATCACCACACAATTGAGTTTGTTTGAATGTTTACAAATCATGCAACTTCATTACGTGAAAAAAGGTGTAGGGTTTAGTAACTCATTGATAATTTTCATATGGAGGTGCAACATCGTGTGCCCTCTTGGAACCACTATTTTGTCATGTTCAATGGGTACATAAGGAGGTTCTTGTTTTGGATCAAAAACCAAGCTTTTAGGACTTTATGGTGGCGTAAAAAACAACTCGGACTCAAAGTTAGACTCAACTTTGTCCAATTCTTCATGTTCTTCTAAGTATTGATCTATAATGTGAGTTTGTTTAGAGTTTCTTAGATAACTTAGTTTCTTTTTTCAATATGTTGCACCTCTACATCTCATTGGCCGGGTTTCCCCATCTTCTCTTGTCACTACACTTTCTTAACTTGAAGGTTCAAAAATCGCACAACAACCTATTCACACTCAACCAACACACAAAAACCCAAACAACCATGAATGTTGGCAGTAGTGAGCAAAAATTGTGATGCTAAAAATAAAAAATAGTTGCTCCAGCCTCCTTCGCATTGAATGAAACAACTCCATGGGTAACAAAAAATCCTCAAACAAACACTAAACCCTAATCCAATAGCTCTCTTGAACCCTAGCCCTAATGTCAGGCTTCCTTAAGAGTGGTAAACCCCACTTTTAGCACTTTTTGCAGCTAAAAGTGGGGTCCAGGTGGGCCATTTTAGAATTCAATCAAATAGGCGCCTCTATTGCGTTTGTTTTATTCTTGATAGCGACGCCATATATAAAACACAGTTCAAATGATGGCCAGTGCTTCAAACTACTTGCTTTGGAAGACACCCTCCAACGACAGGTCAAGCAAATTGTCGCAGTACGAGTCTTTTTCCCATTTGAGAACGGAAAAATCTGATTCGATAGAGGTTGAGTTGGGGAATAGCATCGTGAGACCGCCACAAAACGTCCGTAGGGTCGCGAACCGAATACCCAGAGCCTCCCACGTGTCGTTAAACTTCGTCTTGTGGTCGTGCTAATCGAGAATCGTCTTGACGGGGGGCTTGTACTTGTACGCCTTGATGAGATCGCGATGTTGCTGCTCGATTTCATAGATGGCATCCTTGTCCCAGTTCGCTTTGATCAGGTGCACATTGCGCGGTTGCAGGACGTTGCGGAAGAACACAACAGGTTGAACACAAATGAGATCGGACGACATGACGGGCGGTGCCTCCTTGTCGGTAGGCTCGTTGCGTGAGTTACGTTCAGTCTGGATGTCTATAATGCCTTGAACAATGCTCATAGCGAACATGCCAATCGATGTGAGTACGTTGTGTTGAGCGGAGTCGTCGAGCGCATCGAAGTGGCCCTCGACACGAGATCCCTGATTACGGATGAACAATTCGAGTGATTCGAAGGTGACGAACCAATCGAATCGCTGGAAGTAGTCCGACGCATCGAGGTCTCCGAACTCAGCGTCCATATCGATGTGGCGCAACTCATACACCATATGAAGGTCGACCGTGAGCTTGTTGACGTACGCACGTTGCTGGCAAATGAGAAGGAGGCGAGCTTGCAGCGTGTAGAACATCTTGTGGACGAGTTCTAAGCCAGGTGCCACCGTAAAGACTTGGACCCACCATGTTTCCGATAGAACGGGCAAGACGGTGACACCACGCTGCTCACGCCGTTCGTCAAGAAACGCAATGATTTGCCGCTCGAACTTGATATCGAACTGGAGGACGCTGTTCAGTGTAGCCCACCAGTTCGTCTTCTTCGGGCTGGCAACGCCCATCTCAGTGATCAGTGTGTTCTACTTGCGAAGGTAGACCGTCGCCTCGAAGACTTTTGCGACGAAGTCGCTTCCATCGATTAGCTCGACAGTGGCTTGAACAACGAGATCGGCTTGGTGGTTGACATAGTTTACTTGTGTCATGTCATGCGTCGCGAGGTCAACAAGTTGCTTCTGAATGCCGGTGATGTGTCCCATGTTCGTGCGCTCGCCATCGATCATAACACCAATCAGCTTGTTGGCCCAGGACATATAGAGCGTGCCGAGAAGCGTCACGAGCATTTTGACCTGCAGGTCGGCTGTATGACGACTGAAGTGTGGCATCGTAATCAAATGAAAGTTGTAAAGGATCCCTTTGATAGAGAGGCAGATGCGGGCATCGAAGAATGTGATGCTGCGATGGGTGCTACCATCAAACGCGATAGAGAACGCCCACACGTCGTCGCTCGAGAGCAGGACACTGATCTTGGTCAAAGCGACGCTGATAAGCACGCGGACATATTGGCCGACCATATGGTCACTCACACTGCTTAACTTTCCGATGCTCATCACATCACGTGTGTGTCCAATTGCGGCCGCGATCTATCGAAACGACATGCCGCACGACGTGTGCTTGATGATGAGTTAAAATCGCTTGACGTTTTTGATCACGACAATGTACGACCTGTCGTCAGCTTCACTGTCCGGCTTGAACAACGGCAATGCGTTGTGCTTCAACTTGATCAGACGAGCAACACGTTCAGCGATATTCGGATCGAGAGCCTCGCCATTGTCGTGCTCGAAGGCGGCCATCTCATTTTCGAGTTGGAACAAGAGCTCGCCAATGATCATATCAACGACGGCGTTTGAGATCTTGAATGTCAGCTCGTTGTCGTCAATCTTGATGTACCAGTGCAGTGTGTTGTTGCGCGACAATATCCCGTTGAAGAACTTAAGCTGTTCGGACGGCGACAATGCCTGGTTCTTGCTCCATTTCTCGTGGTGCTGTAACTCCATGTGTTTGGTCATGACATCGGTGCAAAAGTCGGGCCCGTACGTCTGGTTCGTGACGCGTGCAGCGCGCTTCCGATTCGCCATGTCGACTTGCCGCCCAAAGTATTTGCAAAACGAGCAGACCGCCTCAATAACTGCGGATGTCTTGATGTCGCGGTTCGTCACGCGCAGCCCGAGCTTCTGTTTATAGGTCGGCTGCCAGGGGCTCGACTTTTTCTTCAGCGGCATGATCACTACAGTGACGCAAAGGTCCAAAAGAACGTCCGTAGCAAGGTTTGCAAGTCTACCTGTAACTGTAATCGACCCCAGGTGCATCGTTTTGCACATTTGGACAATGCAATGATGCATGAATCATTCTCTTAAAAGTGGGGTCTATTCTTAGAATCCCACATTTAAGGAGGCCTGCCTAATGTACTAGAATGTATAATCATAAAATCTAAAGCTTAATAAGGTGTTCTCCTACACCTTAGACACCTACTATAGAGTGTGAACACATTCTTGAACCCTAAAACTATCACTATAACTATACTCTAACCTGATTAAATAACATTTTGACCATCCAATCTTCAAGACAAGTGAAATAGGTGAGCTCTAGCTTATGTTGCATTTTGGATTCAAGAATATTTTAATATGATTTTGTAACTATGAAAAATTCAAAAACACCTAAATTGAACTTGACAAAATGTCCAAGCCACCCAAGTACCTTCTATAGATGTGTATACATGAGCCCTAACAATCTATCAATTTACAATTTCAAAATCAAGAATATTGTTATTGCATGACAAGGTTCAAATCGTGTAATCTTGATATAAGTTAGTCAACAAGAATCATGCATATGTATATAGGTGAAATTATCATACATGCATAGATGTGTATTTGTAAACCACACTTGTTTAATAGGTCAAATAAAATAGGAATCAAAATGGTCCACTATGTATGGTGAATGGATTCCTATATTGAAACCAAGGCAATCACATTTAGATGACCCTAATATATCACAAAGTATTTATATAGTTTATGTAAATTTGAAATGATGATTTTTTTTTTATATTCCCTCGAAAACCTTGAATTGTTAAGGATTACAAAAAGGACATAACCTATGGTTACAACATATAGTAATGCTTATGGCTAATCAATTTTCAATCAAATGATCTAAAAAAATTATATATCATGTACCACTAGCATATTAATAATGCTATCCATTTTGTTTTTGATCACTTATTTCCAAGAAATAACTATGAATTAAATTGGGATATCCTAAGTAGTGGTTATGATGTACATGCTTCCTTAGATGTAATTTGCACCCCAAGGAGAGTCAGGCTACCATGTTGTCAATTGTTGAATTTTAGTGGAAGGCATCAATGGAAGATAAGGCTGCAACCATGGGCACCGAAGTGGATTCAGTGGAGTCTAATGTGGCTACCATGTCAGAATCTATATGTATTATCAAATACCTTTTAATGCAAAAGGGTCAAAACACATAACTAGGAGCCAAAAAGGGTGTTGGATGTTAAACATAATTAATCAAAATCAAACATTTATTTTCTTATTACCATTTAAAACCATAATAATCATGGCAAGTTAGTCATTTTCCCCTCATATGAATGTCAAGGAATTTAGAATAAAAATTCATTTGACCAATTTTAAGTTTTGGTTTTAATTTATGATATTTGAAAATGTACACCTACTACATCAGATGGAGCCAATTTTGGCAAAAGACTATTGAAAGGATTAATATAATATAAAAAATTCATTGAAAAAAATATAGATGATAAGAATATATTAGCCACACTCAAAAAACATTCATATTTTTTAAAATGTGGAATTTTAAAACTTTAAAAACTCAAAGAATGTTTCAAAATTGCTTAAGAATTTCAGAACTTCAAAAGTTCTTTACCACATATAAATGGGTTATATAATGTACATGATGTATGAAGAAAAGTTATAGCTTAGATTATAATAAAACTAACAAATGTGAAATTTTAACTTTTGGTGATGATTTAGAATTTTGATCATTTTTCAAGATGAAACATTGAATTTGTAAGGAATTTTCACACTTTTATAAATTCATATTTATTCATTAATGACTAACAAAAAAAGTGTGATGCATTGCGGAACATTTAAATATATTTTAGAACAAATTACAAAAAAATTCATTCAAAAATTCATTTGCATGTAAAAGTTTTTGGGGGAGAAAGGACATGTAATCCTTTTCCAAAGTAATCCCTTTGGCTCCTAATCACAAGTTTTGACCCAAAAAAGGAACAAAGGTAGGGGGTGCAAATTGGTAACCCCTGAGGACCCACCACCAAATGATGTGCCCCAAAAGGAATCACCTTAAAAAAGATTGCAACCATATTAGTCCTTGGGGTTGAAATTATTAAGCCCACCCCCCCTTCTCTAAAAGTGGGGTCAAGTGGACAAGGTGTGGATACACCACAACAACAATGTTTAGGGCTAAATACATGTTCATGTAGCACTGTCCGACCATAACATTTAGACCCCTAATCTCTTCAAGAAGCAACAGGGTTGTCACCCACACCAATCCACCCAAAGGGAGTGCTTGAAGAATCCATTGTTGTAGTTGACATTGATGTTCATAATGATGGAGTTGGGCATTGTGGGACAACAAAACAAGTGTTCACACCCCAGAATGAGGTAGCTAGGGTTAGCTAAGGTGATGAAGCCCAACTTGCTAATGTGGCCATGCAAAATGGGTTGCTTCCATTGCAAGAAATCAATTAGAATTGGGTGGAAGGAGGGGCCCATGTTGTAGTGGATCAAGTGGTCTTAACACTCCACCTAAACATTCCATTTTTTAGAGAAAAATGCAACAAATGAAGTGGTTGATAATGAGGCTATAAATGACAGCTAATCATTTGACACCCAATTAGCTAATGTACTAGATGACACCTAGGCAGTTAACATTCAAAATGAAATTGCCCAAGCAATTAATGGTCCTTTTTCAGATAGATTAAAAGAAACCACACTTTTAAAGCCATCTTTACCTACTAAAGCAAGATAAAATATACAGAAAAAGTAGACGTCTCCACTTTAACCTTGTGTTGTTCATATAACTACCATAAAATAACATCAAATTAGGTGAAACAATGTGTCAAGTAGCATTAGTTTGTTCTATTAAGTTCATAAGAATCTAATTCTTAAAAAATTAAAAGCAAATAAATTAAAAAAGTAAATAAAAAATACATTTGAAACTGACTGAAAAATATGTGTTCAAACCTATTTTTTGGTTAGAAAAGTTAATGAAATTGATATGTCGTAAGTTAGGAAATGAAGATCAACATATGTTTTAGTAAGTCATAAAAAAAAATCTATTTCCTTTTGTAAGAACCTATTTTCACCAAAAGCCCATAGTGAAAAGTAGACGTCAAAAGCTACTTGTATTTTGAAAAACTTACTTTTACAATTTGAAATATGAAAATCAATGCACATTAATGTAAACATATTTTATATTTATTCATTGAAATGAAAACATTCAATGTTCCACAATTCTATAATGGGTTTTGTTGTTATTTTAAATCTACTTGTTCTAGTTTTGACAAGGTAATCAAGTTGTTCACTTTATCTTGCTTACACTAGTAGCCATGACCATAATAGGTGGAACACATATCAATTGTACCATATAGTTAGATGGAAGAAATGGAAGTTTAGGTTGTAGTAAGCAAATTAGGCAAAACAAGGGGGTCATTAATAGTAGATGCCATTGGCAACCAAGCCCTAGAGGGGGGCAATGAAAGTGATTGTGTTATCACTAGTTCTAAATAGCGCAAAACTAGTCAAACACATCCTCGTGCTAGCAAGAGGAAGATAAGAAATATTGTTCAACCACAAGTTGAGCTAGAACCAAGGTCATGCACATAGGAAGCATTTGTGGTTGACAACATCGAACCCATCCATTTTGGTGATGAGACCCAAATGGATCAATTTGATGGAGAGGTGTAAGTGGTAATTAGAGTGTAATGATTATAGCACTAGCTTCACTAATTAAAAACACCAAAAAAAAAACCATTGTGCATGCTAGCAATCCACAACAATATTCTACAATGGGAGCAACAACTACAAGGTTCAATTTTAAGCCCACTTGGGATGTTAAAACTTGTAATCAAGAGTCAAAATGTGATGTTACCCCACCCAAATTGTCATCTCGCAAGATCCAAGTATATTTAACTAATCTAGATTTCATCATTAATTTTAGAAGAATGTTTTAACCTATGGTAATAATGTATGGTTGGGGTGGTATGGGACCATTTATAGTGGGAGAATAGACAACCCTTCAAATTGGAGTTGTAATATGGATATTGCATCTTGGGCACAGTAACAAGGTGGTGGTTGAAAACATAACTAGGCCCCACAAAGGATCGTGAGGTTTTACAATGGCACATTTGGCAAGTCTATGTGGCGTTAGCCAACAAATGGTCATGGTGACTAAGGTCATTTGAAAGGACACAATGGTCCTTTTTAGTGATAAGGTCTAGAAACCCATTAAAATAACCTATATTTTGTGGAGCACATTATTATTGGTGGAAAAACAATCATGACATTGGAGACCATGTGTTCATCTTTGGTAGATTTTCATAGACACTAATATTTCCCCATTTTTTAGTTGCCCATCTTTCTTGAGGTTCTTGGTTTGGTTTTTTTGCTAGGTTTTGCTTGAGCCAATCAACACTATGATTGAGTTATTATGTGATTGTCAATTTTGCACAAAACCAATTATGTTTTTGGTACCCTTTAACCTAGACCTTTTGTTGGGTTTGATTATGAAATATCTAAAGTGGCCATTATTCATATGGACTTTATAAAACGTTGTCCCCAAGTATTATGATTTAAAAGAAATTGCATCCATTAAAATAGCTAATGTCATCATCATTTTATTTAAGTTTAAAAATAGAATATGAATGTTCACAAATGTATCAACATCAACTTATAAATGGTTATAATCATAAGTTATGATAAACAAATAACCATGTTCTTTAGTAAAAACTTTTGGACTCGTATGGAGTGGATCATCTATCGAAAATGAACCACCATACCATGCATTCACCCTAATGAATGCTTGAAGGTGGAGGATACTCTTTTTCTAGTTGTTGCATGTTATTTTTTTGTCCAATTTTTTTTTCTGGTAGTCATTCCCAACTTCACACAAGAACTTATAGTGATTATTCCTTTTCTATTATGGATTTCACTTTGTAGTTGTTGGGTGCATGATGTTTTATAAAGTATATTTTGAAATTGTTTTGGGCTCTAGTATTAGTGTAGTTTTGTAGACAAATCAAATAGATGTATTTTTGCAAGTTATAACGCTTTTGGGCCAATTTTTTCATTACTTGGTCATTGTGTTATAAAGAAGAGTTTTGATTGAGTACTTAAGCAAGTTAGCTTCAAGGTAAATGTAAATAGTAAGTATGCATTCTGCATGCAACTATTTCCATCATAGCACTGTAATTACATTGAAGGGGTGTTTTGGATGTATGGTGCTTATGAACTTGTTGAAACATAAAGACTTAGATGTTAAGTTGTTTGTAGTTTTTTTCATGAAAGAAGTGTGCATTGATTTTGGCACTGGATGCACCATACAATGATGAGTGCATGAAAGTGATACCTTTCTTCTAGTTATTGAGTAATATCATTCCTTTATAGTTAGTTTTTTGTATGTTCCAATGACATGTAAGGGAGGCATAAACATTTAATTTGCTTGTCCCTAGATTCTCTGAAAATATTGGGGGAGATTAAATGTTCTTGTTTAAAGTGAAGTTTTTTTTTGGCCTACTTTTTTTATGTCACGAATCACAATGCCTATCTTTGATTTTTGAAGATTATCTTTCAGTCACATGAGATCTTTCATTTGTTTGTGAATGTGTTTCGAAGCTTGAATGATATCAATAGTTTTTCATTTGCAAGAAGGGTGAATATTCTGGATACCCATGTGGTATTGAAATTTCAAATTGTAATAATCTACCTAAGGGTAAATGGGTGAAAATCCTTTAAGGTGTCCCACATAGGACAAAAAGGGCTTAGTCCTTAATGTAGTCCTTTTTTACCCTATATTTTGATTTTCATAAAAAATAATGAGTCAAAAGTTGTCAAATTTTTCAAAAGGACTACATTTCAAACCATTACAATTCTAGATTCCATCATAATCATCCATAAATGTGCCTTAACATGGTAAAAGAAGACTAAGTAAAAAAAACAAAAAAAGATGACATTGTGACAAGATTTTGGTACACCTTATAAAATTTGCACCCAAATGGATACTACAGGGACCAAAAAATGCATTGAAAAAGTCCATTTCTACACTATTTTTGGTGTTATCATCACTTTTAAAATGAGTTTTCAGATTACAAATTAAGTTTTTGCAAGAACTATGTGTTGTACATTTTTTGTAAAACATTATAAAACACATTCAATGAAAACATTTGAATCAAACTCAAAAAATACATATTGAAAACTACTCAAGTGGCCACTTTCATTAATAATGACATTCTTAATAAGAATTTTATTCTTCATTTTGATCATACAACTTGTGGCAAAATACTATTAAACAAATAATTTAATAACCCAAGATCTATGAGTCCATTTATAATTATTTAGGGACTAAATAAGAATCGTGATTGAATGTAAAACACAAGTTTCAAAGTCCACCCTAAACCAAAAAATGAACATATGATTTTTCTTTTTTAATATGTTATTCTTATAATAATATAGATCATATATGTGAGTCCCTTTTCTTAAATTAAAAAAAATTTAACTTAAGAAACATCATGTAATTGGAGGGTCAGAAATTTTTACACTGTGACACAAAATAAAGGGACACCATAATCGCTCATTTACCCCTTAATGACCTGGTTATCATCCAGGTAGGTTATAAATCCTAAAACACTAAACATTTTTATGATAGACAATAGAAAAACAATGAAAAACTTTTTTCTTTTTTTTTAAAGTTTGAATTTTTTAAAAATCCTATAACCAATGTAGAATCAATGAACCAGTCCTTATGCATAACTGATGATTAATGACCGGCCTGAATTGAGAACCTGGGGGATAACTTAGACAGTGAAATTGATAATCAACAAGTCTAAATTTCAAAACCTTTTTTTTTATAACCTAACCAGCGGGTTATTGCCAAAAAGAAATAACCAGCCAACACTGGTTATAAGACAGTACAAAGTTCTACAGAGTTACAGTGCAAATGACTCAACCTTCAGGATTTTGAATTATATTATTAAGTGCATTTAGTAATCAAGAAAGTCTGCTGATCCATTTTTTGAGCAGAGGAAAAATGCGCACAGGCAGACAGCTGCTGTTTGGATTTCCAATGACAGGAGCAAAATATTATGTCCATCATAATAAGGACTAAACCAGCTTACTGAACAACCTAGCTAGCTATCTGCATATATATAATCACAGCGTTCGGATCATGCTGTTTTTCATGATCTCACATATCACACATCATGCTCATCATCATATATACCTGATCATATTTCAAACAAGGGAACTACAGTTTTACCAAAAACATACGCGAACAATAGTGAGATGAGACTAGCCCAGCTTCTATGATCTCTTGTAAGCATTTGGAAATTTATGAAACTTTTCTGCTAGATATGACTGCAGCAGCTTGCTGCTTCACCATTTTTTCTTAAGAGGCACATTAACATCTGAGCTGCTGATCCATTTTTGTTGTTGTTACTGTCGACTACTGGAGCTTGATCATCATCCTTTTTCTCAAAGTGTTCGTATGTCTCGTACCCAGCCACCCCGAGCGCTCCAGCTCCTAGAAGATCTTCCACGCGGTGGTGCTTCTTGTGGACGGTTCCGTCGCCAGTGCCGGTCTGCGAAGCAATTGGATGATCTGTCTGCAAAACACATAACAAAGGTGGTGGAGTTTTTTTTTTCTTTGTGGGTGTTGGTTTAAGTCCATGCAACGACTCACACTTCGAAAACTGCAAACCTCGACGTTTCTCTCATGCCATTTCCGAAGCGTAATTGTGCAAAGAACTAGAGAATCCATTGACAAATGAGCGACTTACTGTGGGTTTCGATCCGGACTGATCATTAATGCCAGGAGCTGTAGTTCCGAAGCCACCACTGCTCGGATCTGGCGCATCAGCTGCAGCAGCTGGTTGCGAGGGGTCTGAGTATCCTCCAGACTGATCATTAGTACCCGTGCCGTCGCCACCCGACTGGTCTTGGCCTCCTGCAAAACTCGACTGGTCTAATTGCCCTTGGTCTTGCCCTCCTGCTGCAAAGCTTGACTGGTCTACTTGCCCGGTCTTCCCCTCCTGCTGCAAAGCTCGACTGGTCTACTGGCCCTTGGTCTTGCCCTCCTGCTGCATAGCTCAACTGGTCCTGATTCACCTCCTCGTCCTCCGACAGAGTTGGACTGATCACCGCCTCCGTAGTTGGACTCATCATCGCTTTGGTCGTCAAAGCCAGGCTGATTCTGTACTTGGTCCAAGCTGTTGGGGTCCTGAGTTTCATATCCTGCCATTGTGAGAAGAGATGTAAAATGACAAATTCTTGTGAAGCAATACATGAGACTCGACTAGACTATTAATAGATCTTCACACTCTCACTCTAATCGCACTTCACTGCAAATGTGTAATGAGTGTATGTGGATACAACTCCTACAAACTTCACTACGCATGTTAGGTCCTTTATACAACGTGAGCCATGTTCTTGCATTAACTTGGGTTCCACTGTAATTAGAGCAGGTCCACCAGCAGCAGTACAATGGCTTGTACACTGTACTTTCGATGAACTTCAGCCTTCAAATTCAAATAGTGTGTAAATGGGCTTGAACCAGTGTTGGCAGATTCAGGTTATTTGCAGATTAAGGTTCTAGGTTAGGTTTTGAGGTATCCAGACTCAAGGTTCAGAAAATTGAGAAAGTCAGATTTGAATGTGGACCTTGATACTGACTCTTTTGAAAAATGGAATCAGAACTTGAACAGGGCCATTGTCCTTGTTAAACAGTTACAGAAACACCAAAGCTTTTAAAATTGCATTCCCTCTCTCAAAGAAATAAGCCACCCCACTTCCAAATGGGTAAAAATTACTGGGTTTGAAGCTTTGTTTCATTGGTTGCTAGGATTTCATTTTCTTGATTGCATACCTCCCCAATTTTCCCAGAGTTTGCTAGTTACTGAGTTTTAGTAAATATATTACAGTCCTATGCCCGATATGAACACTGGTAGCAAGGACTCTCTATTAGTCTCGTATGAGCCTGGGGCAATACCAGTCTTATACAAGAACCAGTTTGGGAGGGACTTGAGGTAATATGTAATATCCGCCTCATACAAGTTTTATACGAGTTTGATGTCAAGTGTGTACCTGCTTGATACCAGCCAAAAATCAATCTTGGATCCAATATCAGGACCGGCTGGTATGTTCAAAAGTCAATATGAGACTAACACATATTTGAACTTGTAAATGTGCACAAAATATAATGCTCTACAAGAAAGTTAATTGTTTACGATTCGTTGGTCATAATGAGGGCAACTTTACATTGGAGGTCTCTAACCCAAGCTTTGGAAGAAACAATAACTTTCCATGAGCTCTGATTTTTATAGATGCTTTCCTTGCAGCTATGCAACTCCACAGTAATGTTATGGTCAAACTCCACAACCATGGAAATTTGTAAGTTCAATTGTAAACAATCCATTAGATGACACGTGTTGTGTTTTCATAGGAATTTTTAGGTGACGATCCTTTAGATGACACATGTTCCCACAGTTGGGACAAAGTAAAATGCTACTATGAAGAAGGTACAACACGAATCAAAGATTCCTAGGGGGGGTTCCAAGTGTAATAACAGCTTGCTAATGGAAATCAGCTCTGATTGGCTCAGGTGATGACATTTAAATAGTCTCAAATTTTCATGTTTATAGGTGGGATTGCTGAAACAATATTTAACACTCTATGTTGGATGTGACAAGCACTGGTAGAGACACAAATAAGGGATCAGGGTAATCTGTTCTGAGCATACAATCTTAAATTCTACAGATGTTTTCATGGGTCGGTACGCTTGTCTAATTTCCTGTGAGTTCCTGAAGTTCAGGTTTGGCAATTACTGATCTAACTTACAGGAACTTATCAACATACAAAAACAAAGAAATAATTTTCAACAGATTGATACCTACTAAATAAGTGACTTACTACTTACTTACAAGTCGAACAATGTTGGGGTATGTTTGCCGTCTCCAGTCTATTCCCATGGTCAGCTGTATGTTACTATCTCACAAGTCACAAGCAGTGCAAACATCAAGATTTTCAGTGGTCAGGGTCCCAATGGATACATGCAGAATGTCATATATAAAGAGGTTTTGGAAATGTAGTTTGTAATTGTAATTTTGTAATATGTACCGTCAAATACACACAAACCTGTGCATTAGGCATGGGGTTCAAACTAGTAATAGTGATACAAGATAGTGACCAAAATGTGTGTGTTGAACATGATTTTTTTATAAAAATGGGTGAATCTGCTACCTTAGGCCTTAATGTCATGAAAAGGCCTCACCCTTGCCCATTACATTGGAAGTGTTGCCTAACTTCCCAACTGACAAGCTCACTGTTGGTTGGGTGCATTGTATAGCTCGACCCTGGCCTTCATCTGCCAACTAGTTACCCAACATAGCAGGCAGGGGCTTGACCCATCCATAGTAGCCTTTGCATTATCACTCCATTTAGTAGCCTTTGCATTTACTCCTAAAAACACTGAATTTACCAGTATGTGTTCTCATTCCTTTGAACTTGCCAATTCTTTGACAAGTGAAGGTGAAGTTGTGTGATGGACATTTTGTGCTCTCATTTGTTTGAACTTTGTCAATCCGTTGAAAAGTGAAGGTGTGAGTGACAGACATTTTGTGCTCTCATTCATTCAAACTTGCCAATCTGTTGAAAAGTGAAGGTGTGAAGATGTGTGACGGACATTTTGTGCTCTCATTCATTCGAACTTGCCAATCCATTGACAAGAGAAGGTAAAGTTGAGTGACCGACCTTTTATTTTGTCGGTGGACGTTTATGACTTTTATTGGAGGTGAGGACCCTGGAAGGGGAAAGAGACTTTATCTTGAATTCAGTCACTGGTTGGTTTCTCCGTTGAGAGGGGGAATCCCTAAAATTTGGGAAGTAGAACACCAGCTAGGTTGAACCAGCACCTACACTGTAACCTTCACGCTCTTATTCACACCCTACACTTTTAAAATGTTTGGAAGCACCCCAAAAAAAAATCAGGTTTTTATCAATGTTGTTCAGTTCTTGACTTCAAAAGGAATCTTGTTTCATGATTTTTTTATTTTTTTATTTTTTTGGTGAAACTTCTGCTCTGATTTTGAGATCAGTTCTTTGGATTACTAAATACATCTTGTTTCACTCATTTTCACCAATAATTTAGGCTGGTTTTGTTCAAGACTGGGTCTGATTCCATCTTTGTTACAGACAACTAAACATTTAAAAAAATGTAATAATAGTTTGTTCACCTAGTGCACACAATTTAAAGTCAAGACTATGTAATATCAATTATGTATAATTAATCAAATGCAATACCTTGCCTAAAATACAATGTCAATCTTTTTTTTTTAATGATAAAGTTGTATTCATTTACCTAGGGAATCTAAACATGTTTAAAACAAGGCTACACCTCTAGTTCAGGTTCAAATTCAATTTTGAAAAGAGGCCAGTTGTCAAGTTAAGTTTCAATGATGTTTCCAACAAATCTTTGATTAGAAGACCCTAAAACTTGACCTACAACCTGAACTTGAACCTGACAAAGTTGGTTTTACTATGGATATGTGTATGTGTTACTTCACCCTAGCACAAGGCAATGACCAATCCTAAGTAAAATCTTAGACCACAAAAGGTCCTAAACTTCGACTAAAACCTATGCAAGGTCCAATGTCTTTGCAAGAAGTTGCCTTCAGTATCTTGGGGTGACATCTCGATGGATTGTTTTCTTGATTTGAAGGGCTAAAGGGACCACCCTTCATCTATACCTTGGGTCATTTTGTAACTTCCAGAGCCTTGAGTCTTTGGAGATAGGGAATGAGGCTTGACAAGATTGGAAATTAAGGTTTAAAAAAATTCAACTCATATTACATTGGCTTAATTCAAATTCTGAATTTCTTCTTCCATATACAAGTGACCCAAAATTTTATTGTTGTGTGGGTACACATTTGAATTAGAGACAGAAAACCATTTTGGGCTACTTGGGAAAGGCACACACGAATTTGGAAGAACAATTGCATGTCTCTACTGTCACTCCAACCCCTTGAAGTAAATCGGTTATTGTGTTAGCTTGATTCTGCCCATCAAATACTCCAATTAATGTGTGGGCTACATTAGCTTGAAAGTTTATCTTCCATGGCAATTTGAAATCTCTTCATATGGTCCAAAAATTCTACGTTTGTCAAGTGCATCCATGACTAAAAGAAATGTTGAAGTGCTATTTTGCTTCATACATGTGCTTATTAGCAAAGTTAATGGTTTAGCTAGAAATTGTGTATGAATGGTGGATATATGTCAACAATCACCATTCAAAGGAGGTCAATACTTTGAGTACGTGATGGAACACGAATCAAATGGTCCATTTTTGGTGAATCCTTTAAATGTACATAACGTTGACCATGTTTAACCATGTTTATCCAGCATGCACTTGGTTTAGGTAGAAATTGTGTTTGAACGGTGGATGTACGTCAACAATCACCAATCAAAGGAGGTTGATACTTTGAATATGTGATGGAACATGAATCAAATGGTCCATTTTTTTGGTGAATCCTTTAAATGTCCGTAACAGTGAGCATGTTTACCCAGCATGCTCTTATTGAATACCCTTTGCATGTGAATTCTTGTGACTACTTTTGGGCAACTGTGCACCCCTCTTGTGTAGGGCTCTAAATGTTATAGACTACATCACTTGGTGACTATAAATTGCAGACATGCAAGGGCAAATTATTCACTTGTGCACCCTCAAAAGCTTCAATTCACAACAATAGAATATGGGTTTTCGTCATATAATAGGCTTTGGCTCATGACATGTGTGAGATAAACTATGTGATTTCATCCATTTCAACATAAATTATCCATGAAATATATCATAGTTATATCATATTTGTCAAAAGCCAAGGCCTAATCTATTGCACTAATTGCATCAGTATCACCAAAAGCATTGTACTCCCTCTTGAGCACTAGGAATACATCAACAAGTGGTTGGTTGCCTTTAAATGACATCCATAAGAATGATAAATATTGAACATAATAAATTGGAAACACATGGTAGTTAAGCATGGTGAAGGTATGCCTTTCGATAGTCAACTTCACATGACTCTAGGGATGCCAAACTTTTGGCCCATTTCAGGTTGCATCACAATGTCACTAGTCTGTCTACCTTGAAAGGAAGAGCCAAAAAATACACCTCGCAACCCTAAACCTTATAAAACTTTACATTACCAGCACTGCTATGACATGTCAATCCTCAAAAATGCCACATGTCAACTTTTCTGATGTATAGGAACAGGAGAGTTAGGGCCAGGGTTTTTTTTTCAATTTTGTGATGTAGCTGAAGTGGCGATCATCCATAAGATGATTTAGCCAGATTTGGCTACAGAGTAAAAAAAACCAGAATCTTTCTATATTCTGTGCTATGTACTGGAACTTATCATAAAAATCCAGCAATTTGAAAAAACAACTCTAAATCTGGTGAATTTGGGCCATTTTTTCCATGGAAAATCCTTTGTACAGATCATATTTTCCAGGTTGAAATTTGGCGAATTTTCGCCCCAAAAAACACTGGGTAGGACAGTAAAACAAATTGTCATCCTGCTAGAGCGGGCACTCTAAATCTCCTAAACCCTTGCTTTTTTGGGGGCAAAACTCTTTCAAAATTTGCACAAAAAACCTTTACAAGCCTGAAAAAGAATCATGTTTTGACGAAGTTTCACACCACAACAAACCCTGCTAAGAGGGTGAAAGGAAGATAGACCTAGGTCAAAGCCCGAAGCCGTGGCAAGCTCATTGCCAGCAAACTGCAGATTTTTGCACTGATCCAGTACAGGCTCCAGGCCCCACATCCTGATCTGAAAGGGAATCCAAACCTCCTTCTTTCAGTAGTAGTACCTGTCAAGCACCCCAATAGCTACTTATGAGCTGATGGCCAGACTGAATAGAATAATTTTACACGACGTGTCAAAACCAGCATCATATTTCTCCATATTAGATTCAGAAGGGGAGTTTGGTCGGTGCTTTCGGAAAAGGAGCACAATATGTGTTAGTTCTTACATGATATAAATGCTTTTCTCTTTCGGTTTGTAGGGATGGGGGCAAGAAAAAGGGTCACAAAACATTGACAGTTTGAATGGTACAAAAAGCTGCAGAGCTCCCAATTTTCCTAAAGCATGTGGTCGGCGCCTCAAACATGGGCATCAAATATGGGGAGACTGCTTCTGTGTGTGGATTTAGCACTTCCTCATTCTCACCCAAAAATAAAAAGGGCATTTCCAAATTTGATAAGAATGTCCTCAAAGTATCATTTAATTAGTTGAAGAGCAAATGAATTTGGTGCATCCAATATTTCTTAAACTTGGACTCTGTACTTGGATCAGCATTCGTCAGAAAGAGGCCAAGCTCTGGAAAGTATTACAAAATCAAAGTTCATACATCCTTATACATCATACATTGGTTTATACCTTTTGTTGGGTGCGTATGGGGCTGGAACCTTGGTACGTAGACTGGTACTGGTTTTTGGTAACAACAGGTGTGATGTGTAGACTGGTACTGAATTTGGTAACAACCAGTATTGAGCTGTCAGCTGGTTTCAAAGGTTATAATCACTGGTTTCAATTTTGATAAGTAAAAATTGAACTGGGAACCCAAACGGAAATAGGAATTTTATTTTGTTGAAGAACTGGACCTGGAATCAGATTCAGGCCAGTTCCATTTATATGTGAAACTGGAACTGAATTCAGAACCAATTTACCATTCTAACTCTCTTTTGTTAGACCCTAAACCAGAGATTTGTTGTAGAAGTAAAGAACTGCCCCACACTGGTATCAACAAACTGATCAGACTGGTATGACCTGAGGCACTACCTGCCTCATACTAGAGTAGAACAGCCATGAGCGATCACTTAAGCACTCAGGGCAGACTGGATCCAAAGGGAGGGCTCTGCTATTTCTGGTGTCCCAACAAAACTTGAATTCCTCTTATTGATGCATCTGGTGAACTAAAAATTGTCAAAAATAGATCAGAATTGAGAAAGTTACAGCCCCCCAAAGTAGAGGGGGTCAAGAACTCAGAAAAACATGCCACTTAACACTACAAAGCTTAAACCCAATCACCCAAAAACTTCCTTGTATGTTGCTCTGTTGCTATTGGAGTTCAAACATGATTTGTAGACTGAAGGTGGGCTCCTATATCATATTAAATCATTTAAAATGAACAAGAAATGAGAAAGTTAGAAGCATTGAAAGTAGGAGGGGTCCTAAGAGAAAAAAAAAACGTTTTGTGAGTTGGAAAGCTTATTTTTCTTCTTGCTATTTTTTCATTACTCCTTTTCATTTGCACTTCAAAGATGATTTCTAGAGCTGGAGGTATAGCTCCCATAACATTTTAAATCACTTAAAATGAAGCACAACAGATGAAGATATAAAGAAGTGATCGGTGATAGGCAGTTCTACCTTAGTACCTGCGTAGTTTGGCACTTGAGGTAATACAAGTTCAATATGAGGTCCATATCCATCTCAATATCAGGCTCATATTACATACATGCCACATAGCAGCAAAAAATCAGCTTTGGACTTTAACACTAGGACCAAGCTGGTATGAAAATGTTTTTAAAAATCTCATAATAGTAACACACGGGTATCATTGTTTTTTAAACAGATCATTGTTCAAAAGTAGATACATGCCCAACGCTGGTCTATAGTTGGGAAAGCCAACCCACGTAGGTCACTGGGTGTATACTACACGTAGGGTGCTGTTGTGAGGGATCTGTGGTCGGTAGCAAGTGTTTAAGTTACTCGCTCAGAGTGATATTACCGATATATATTCATAACAGAAGTTGCATTGTTGTTTCCCAAAGTTCACATTGATATCCTCAAAAGTGCCCAACGACCTGCCTCATGTATTTCCTAGTGGAATTAGGATAGAGCATTGGAAGTAAGATGTGAGTGAAATTAGGAAGCAGATTGTGAGTAGTCAGAGATGTATGCTGAAAAGCTTGGAGATGAACATATGCTAATATTCCCTTAGTAACAATGTATAGTATGGATTATCATTCCAATTTCACACTGGATTTAATTTAGGAGAAAACCTGCAAATCACCGACAAGTTCCAGCCCACACAATCACACATAGACATGAGTAGGTAGATATGTGTAGGATAACTTCAAGGAGTTGGGATGTTCATATAAGCACCATTGGCTACACCTTGGGCAGGCACTTATTTGGATTGTTCCAGTTGGGCACAAATTCCTCCCTCACCCCCGCCCTCCCAAAATTCACAAAAGAAAAAAAGGAACCAAGAAAAAGGTTTCTTTCAGGTATGCTGGCTCACTGGCTCACAAGAGTGGCAGCCAATGGGGCATTGAGTATGCCAACTACCAAGAATTTTTATGCCTACATTTGTTCTTAACAATTTTTGGCCATCGGCTAATGGTCCCTTGGGTGAACTAGCACCTACATTGGTACCATGGGAATAACCTCAAATATTTTTGGGTTGCTTGTAAACATTATAGATATTCCATCCCCAAATAAACAAACAACCTCTTTGTGTCCAAATGTAATATTTCCTCCATTAATCGTTACATTTAAGAGGACTTTATCAAGAAGATGAACATACTAACGTTGGGGAACCAAGCTAGTGGCAACAATGTGTTTTTTGGTGGCAAAATATTGCCAAAATTTGAACTGGAATTTACCTCTTTTATCTCTATGCCTTAAAATTTGGGGCAAAATCATCTAAAGGCTACATATTGAGGAATGTCATTCTCCTAAATCCTAATGCCTATCATTGCACATGGTGAGCTTAAAACTTAAAACTTATCCAAGCACTAAATGGCACCATCATGATGTCCAATGTCATTGATACTTGTTGTTGTCATCCTTTGCCAAAACAATGATGAGCATTACATAAGACATGTTGCTTGTCATTGCATACAAAGTGGCCATTCTCACCATCATTGCCTATTCAATTGAGATTGCCATTGCTAGATTGTTTTACTGTTAAAATTTAGGATGCATTCAATGTGCATTGTGCAAAGGATTGTTCAAATAACAAGTCAAAGGCAAATCTCAATTCTTCAATTGTTTAATACAAATTGGTTATTGCATCTAACTGATGAATAGCAACTTGTAAGTTCCCAATGCCCACCTTCAAGTTTTAAATTGCATTACAACTCAAGACTTGGCATGAATGAAATCTAGAATCCAAAATATAGATTCATGTGTGCATTGTGTGACATGCACTCCCACCTATGCTTGCATGTTTGGTGTTATTTAAGCTTCATCAATTTGGGCAGCATAAGCACACTAAGCCCCCCCAAAATTGTAATCACAAGTATAATCTTTCTATAATTTTACTTTTTTTGGTAATGTATGGATGTTACATTTTGGATTAGTTTTGTTTGTTTTAAGTATATTTGATTAACTTGAAACTTAATCTAATCAATTTCTTTTTAAATCCAACAAACAATGAAAAAGTTGAATGTATGGAGTATATTTGTGACAAAATATTATTTATCACAGAATTTGAAAAAATTGCATATATACTTCAAAACTAAGGTTGTGAGTGGAATTTTTGGGTGAATTTTTTTATGGTGTATGATATTGATATACATGAATTAAATCTAGGACCATTTAAAGATTTGAAGTTTTTGGATGAAATTTCATTCAAAAAATGTGTATTTTTTGTATTTTTGAACAATAAATGCATAATAATAAGCTTTTTTTCAGAAAAAACCACTACCATATCAAAGAGGAGATTTATAGATGGGCATTACATAAATGTTTTCAATTTTTTTTTGTTTGGTAATGTTTTATGAAACCCTATGGTTGTTGAAAAATTGTGAATTATATATTGTATGAACATTAATTTTCTTCATCTAATTGTTGGATCAAGATAAATTTTGATTCAAAGTGAACTTTGAATTCCAAAATGTTGTCATGTAAATTTTAAATTTTTTTGCTTGTATTTATGATAGCTAAATAATACCATCAAGATTTTAACTTACTATGTACTATAATATTCATTATACATCACTTTTTTTGGTGAAAAGTGGCTTACCCTTAATGTGCTTTCACCCTAGGATGGGATCCAAGGAATTGAGATAGGTCACAACTCACAACTTGTGAAATGTTGAAAAGGTTTTAAGATCTTATAAAGCAACAACTATAAATGTAAACTCTTATGGTCCTTCGTTAATTTTGCATTGCATTTAATCGAATCAAATATCCTTACCTTCTATTGAGCATCTCTCATTTAACTCAACGTCAAGTTTAAGGTTTAGGGTTTAATGGTCATTTACTGATTATTCATTATTCACTAACTCAATTCGTTTCATTGAACAAGGTTCCAAGGTCTTACAAAGTAGCAACTACACAATGCAAAGGTAAATTCTTACAATTGTCATTGTTGCATTGTATTTAGTCAAGTATCCTTGCTTTTTGTTAAACATTTTTCGTTCAGTTCATTTGAATTTAGGCTTTAAGGTTTAATGTTCATTTGATGAAACCCCCCTTTTTATTGAACTTCTTTCTAATGCAAATCTTGAAAAAAAGGGTTGAACTAAAAGGAAAAAAAAGCAGATGACCAAAATAAGGTGTTTTAGGATGTTTGGAGTGTTAAATTTCCATGAGTTAAATCTATGGTGGATGAACAAAAGAAATTGCATAAAATCAAATGCAAGATTTATACTGAAATAAAAGGCAAGGAAAAATTGTTGGCTCCTAAATCGAACAACCTTTACAAAACATCCAATGGAAGTAGGAAGACCTTACAGGTAATTTTAAGACTTTATAATATTGGTGAATACTACATAAATAAAAACTTTGTCCATGCCAAGGATGAAAGCTTGTATATAACAACCAAAAAAGATATAATTCTTAAGCAAGTTTACCATGCTACTATTGGAGAAAGGAAAAAAAAATTGGTGCAATTTTTTTGTTTGTTTCCACATGTTAGCTAAAAGTAAAATTATGATTAATTATGAAAGCATGAGCAAGCTACTACATTTACTTAATGTCAAAAACTTTATAAAAACACATCGGTCAAACAAAAATGGTTAAGAAATGGCATTTTGCATGCAGGAGTTGTCAAAAAATGGTTGAAGGTATTAAGTTCATTTCCTTTTCTTGAAAAGAAATGACAATTTCTAGTTAGCAATCATGGGTTTCCATTCATGCCTATGTTGTTGAAAATTAGCAATGGACTCCAATATTGTTGTTATCCTTGCAACAAGTGGTTGATGGGGTCATTTCTAATAATTTGAAATGCATTTTAGTGGATGCATGCATGGTGTTTTTTGGTGATTTGAATCAAAATACATAAACAAATGCCTACATGAGTGATATGTTCAATGGGCACTACAATTTGTTGAATGGGACATTAAATGTGGTGGTGAATGAATGGACACTTAATTTGAATATTTGTTTGGAGAACTTGAGTTTCAAAATTGCTAGTAGTTCAATCATGATGCATTTTCATTGTCTTGAAACATCTCTATGTGCCTATGTTCATGTTGTTTTCTAGCATACCATTAACAATGTGAAAAAACTATGTTCTAAAGCAACAACTAAGGTCAATAATGAACTTGAAAAGCAGTTACCCAAGATGTGATGGATGTTTTAGGGTTGGTGCATCCACAATATTGGCTGAAATATTCAAGTGAATAAATATTTATGTTCATATGGCCATTTTGAAAAGCTTTTATTGTCAGCCCAAGAAACTTAAATTGAACCCAAACTTGTATCCCATTAGTTCTTGATGGGAATATTTTGAACTTTCAATTTTTTTTTCAAGACCACAATGATGTCCAATGTTCAATGGGCTATGGACTAGCCCATGGACCTTAATCTAGTGTCTAGACTTTGGAAGAAATTTTTTTCCAATGCATTACATTATGTATTTGGCTTTTTAAGTTCATGAAAGTGGTAGAGTTGGTTGTGGGTCAAGATATGGGATCTATGGAAAATGAAAGAACTTTTTCAACCTTGATGTTCATGATGACAAGATTATGGCATCATTTTTGTGGGCATTTGGATTTGGTGGTGCATATGTTTGCACAACTATTCTAAATTGTTGATACTTTTCCTTATGATGATGCCATAATAAGTTGGACTAATGGGAAAACAAGAAGGGATCTTCTAGCTTGATGTAATCTAGCTTTAATGGCTCATTGGAACAAACAACCCCCAATTTCCATGATGTCAACCAATTTGAGCTTTGGATAAATTTATCCTTCCATCTTGAGTCCTATTTTATTTTCTTTGTATTCTTAAATTAATGTGCAACTTGCAAGTTAGGATCATGTGCTACCACTAAACATAGTATCATTTGGGACAATGGTTCAACTCCTTCACATGGTTTGTTTATTTTTTATGCATTGTAATTCAAATAGCTTAAGTCATTGGCCGTGATTTTTTTCACCAAGCTTTACCATTCCAATTTTGCAAGATCCGCCAAATGGTTCCACAAGTTTTTCTACTATGGGGCTCGATGCTATTCACATACATAACGCACCCTGAAATAGCCGAATACACCATCCTTTTAAGGGGAAAATAGCCATATGTAATTTATAATTTATTTTTTTTGTATAGTTAATCAAAAGAAAACCATGCATATGAATGTAGTTGGCATGCCCTTCTAGGTGGACCCTCAAGTGAAAGGATTCACCTAGTCGAGGCTAAAGTTCGAACCAATGCAAGGTGGCCCCCATGGGAGACTAGGTTATGACTTTAAATGTTGGGTTGTGTTCAATTCTTGGTTTGACAACATTCATGACTCGCATAGGTGCCGACAAGTCAAGATTTGAGGAAGGGGTCAAGGAGATGCCCTTGATGCATTAAGTCCTTGAACTAGACACAAGTCTATGGTTAGGTCATGAGATGAAAAATGATAATCTTGGGTGATAAGGCCTTGTACCACTTGGGAAGTCTACAATGAATTGAATCCCACTTATTTAGAAGTTAGGGTTAACCCTAGGTTACGAAACAAATATGAATGTCAAAACTCACCAAGTGAGTGGCTTGCCATGTGTAGGTAGTTTTTAGGTGTTTAAATGTTTAATGAGGAGTGTGGACAGAGGCAAGGGCACAAAGGTGCCAAGGTGAATCCAAATGCGAGAATTGGTATTAGAATAGGTTCCCTGAATCTTTGGAAATCTCTAAGGCATCGTTCTAAGGCAAAATGGTTTCAAAACAACTAGCACCAAACACATTGGCTATGGTGCAACCTAAGGCAAAGAGGAAGTACAAGATTAAAAAGGAGAAGGAAAAAAAGATAGTTCTTGAAAATCTCACCACCATAGGAAGAGATATGGTGGACGAAGATTTATCTGAAAGCAAAGAACAAAGCATAAAGGATTTTGTGGAGGAGAAAGTCGAAATGACTCCTCACAAAACAAAAAGAAAAGAAAGGGAAGGATATGGTTGGGTCAAATAAAGTCCCAAGCTGGGAAAAGATGCCTTCCCTTATGTCAAAGAGTAGGGAAGGAATTGAGGCGAGCATGAGCTTGCTAATAAAGATGCCTCTCGTGGCTCCTAAGAAGAGCAAAGGAAAGGGAAAAGTTCTTGACCCAAATGAGGAACCATTGCTACATGTGAATAATTTGCACTCTTCGAAAGAGTCCAATGATGAAAGCGACTTCTTGATAATTCCTTTGGATAGGCCTTCAAAGGAAAGAAGGGGCAAAAGGGCCTTAAAATGCCCTTAATTGAACAAGATTTTTGGGGCACAAAAAGGGGAGGTGAACTAAAACACAACAACCAAATTACTTGAAAACTTTCTAGATCTCCTCAACTTTTTCAAAACCCTTATGGCACAACACAATGAAACCATGATGCAACATGGTGAATTCACAAGGATGTGAAGCCAATTTGTGGTTGGGTTGGGTGTGTTGGGCACCACCCCAAGTCAGGTTTCCGCCAAGGCTATGATGTTGGCAAGATTGTCCAACTCCTTCGTAAGGAAGGAAATGAAAACAAAGTGAGTGTGGCCATGGCTGTTCTAAGTAGACACATATTTGGAAATCGAGCATTTCAAATCGAACAAGGAGTAGATTCACTTCACTCAAACACTTCTCAAAGAGCACGTGTGGGATTAGTGCTAAAGGATGGGATGGAGCTTTCGAAGCTTGTATCACTATGTGTAAGATTTCAGCCAATTGTTGACTATGGTCCCCTTGAACGAGGAGTTCACTAGGAAGTTGGTCTTTTTGTGTGGATTGAAACCTTAGGTTTGGAAGATCATTATCAAAGGTCTAGCATCTCAAACACATGCCAAAGTTTGAAGAAGATGGTGGAATGCATGGAAGATGAAAGCCCTCCATGTCACAAGGGTGAAATTAGAAGTGGGGTCACCTAGAAATAGAATATTGGCTTGAGTAGTGGGAACAAAGGCCAAAACAAGCAGAAGTGGAGCCAGGCAAGTTGGGGCCTCATGATGACAAGGAAAATTCATAAGGCAAATAGTTGGTGGTGAAAAATGTCAAGTGGGACCTCATGAAGGTCAAGTGCTTCAATTATGACAATTAGGGGCATTGAGCGAAGGATTGTCACAAGGTGCTTCGAGTAAGTGATTGTATTTTCCAAGGTAAGAAAATTCTCCAAGTTGGTTTTGTGGCCAAAACAGGGGCCAACGAAATCAAAGCCTCCAACTTATTAAAATTGATGTATAAGAATAACGAGTTGGTGTGTTGTTTCTTTGATTCAAAAACAACAAATTAACTCATGAGTCTGCAAACAACAAAACGACTTGGAATCAAGACCAAATTAGTGGTGGATCCCATAATAGTGCATTTGGCACAAAACATAGTTAAACCTTCATTTAATGTAACCTTAGGTGTTGAATTGTTTTGTAGGGGAGTTCAACTTTTTGAGAACTTCACCTTGTGTGATTTAAATTATTTTGATATAATTTTAAGGAACACATTTTTGGATGCCTATGAAGTAAACATTTTTTGCAACCGAAATAAGGTGAAAATCCGCACCAAAGTTGGTTCTAAATTAGTGAACTTAGATGGGGATTATAATTTTATGTTGGCGAACATAAAAATTAACTTGGTTGTTTTGGTTAAAGAGTTAAAGTTGTTTTGTTTATGATTTTTATGTCTTTGAAAATCTTTGAAGAAGAACCTAAACCACAAGGGGCAAAGCAACCTCTTGATTATATTTTGGGATCACTTAATAAATTTTTGAAGGTTTTAATAGATGAACTCCCTGATTATTTTCCACCTTATAAAGAGGTTGACCACAAAATGGGTGAAAGCATGAATAGGGGGACTATTTGAACTATCACACTTGTAATTATTTTAGATTACATATAAATGTAAAATTCAAGGCCATATTCAAAATTAACATTTTCAAAATTTTAATTATTTATGTTTTCATAGACTTTAATGGGAATCATCATAAGAAATTTGGATGAATTCTAAGAAGATTATGGATTCGTAATGGACTTTTGAAATGACAACACTACGTAGTGTCAAAATAAAAATTAAAAAATAAAACATCTTATCAATTGAAGAATTGATTAGTGAAGTGCATTGAAATTTTCCTAATGTATATATTTTAAAATTTTAAAATTTTTTAATGACGTGATTGATATAAATTTTATCCTCGGAAGTCCATTTCACAATCATTTTAAAAATCTTTTGCATGGATTTTTTTATCAATCACACGTTTAGGGATATTCACAGGCTGGCTTATTAATATTTATGATTAAAAACATAGGGGATAATTATAGGATTTTATGGTTTGATAATTGTTAAAATTGCAAAAAAATCGCTCATGTTAGATTATGGACTTTCAAATGCCACTTTTGAAGCACCTAACCATGGTTTTGCCCAAATAGAAATGGTTTTGATGGTTGGAGGATTTCCAAGTGGAAAAACCCCAACCAAGATTTAGGCACTAAGGGCCATCTTCAAGGAAAAAAATAGCCTTGAGCAGAAGATAAACGAGGCCTATGTGGAAGATCCTTTCGCCTAAATATATTTTTAAAAATTACAAGATCAAAAAAAGGTGAAATGCATCACCTTGAAGGAACAACTATTGAAATGGATGTAATCCCAAATCTATGTGCTAGCAGGGAATCATGCAAAAGGAGCATGATGTGCCCATGGTAGGGCACTGTGGAGACTAAACCATGAGAATGATAATAAAGAGGAGATTTTACTGGCCTAAAATGAAAGAAAACATAGAACATTTCTTTTGCACTTGTGTGAAGTGCCAAAGTATAAAATCCATTTATAAAAAGAAGTATGGATTGTATCAACGAATGAATACACACTAAGGTGTTACACTTTAGATGTCCAAGAGTTCATTTTTCATAGTTTAAAAATTCAATAGTAGTTTACTCCAATTGATATGTGAAAATTAAGAAATGGGATTCATGTTAAGAATGAACTCATAAATCAAAACATTATGTTCAAATTATTTCATGGTCAAATCTTTGGTATTCAATTTGTTATGGATTTTAAAAGTTGTACAAAAACACATGTCCAGTCAAAGATAAATTAAATGGACTCAATACACTTTGATATAATGTCCTTTATAAATAAATGACTTAATTGTAATATATTATTGTGGCAAATTGATATTAAATAAGATAATTTGAAAAGATTTGATGATTGAATTTTGAAATGTATATCAAATATGAAGTTTTTGAAGGAAATCCTTCATTTGTTGAAAATAATGATTTAGATGCTCATATTTCAAATATAAGATTATCATAAAATAAGTTAAAGATGTTTAAATCCTTATGGAAAAATCTTTTATAACACCTTGCCCCATGGCCCACATGATTCAAAATATTTATTTTTTTTGCTTATTTTTGTCATACTTGCCTATTTATTTTATTTCATAATGGATTAAAAATGGACTATCACGATGTGTCATTTTTGTTCCATCCTAGTGTGCTTTCACCCAAACCTCTACCAATCCTCGTTGCGACCCTTGCCTTGAGCTCACGACTAAGGCAAGGACTTATAAAAGTGTAGGCGGAAAGTGAAACCAAGAGTCACATTTCATGCTCCTGGGAGTGTAGGGGGGTGTGAGGGAATGAACCCACACACTCCCAATTGTTGGGTTGTGTAGTCCGTGTGAATAATTGACACACTTGTCACTCATCTTAATCCCCATCTCGGAGCTCCAACATGCCCCTTTACCCCCGAAGTGCTACAAGCTAGGGAACGTACCCCAACTCCTTCTCCTTCCATTATTTTCACTTTCGGACTTGTAATTTGAGTCTTTCAAAAAGTGTGAAGGTGCATCAAATCCCCAATGAGCCATGGGAAGGTGTATCCATGGACTTCATGACTCAACTCCTTAAGCGGAATGGAATGGACACCATTTTAATAATAATTGATTAATTTTTCAAGTTGGCGAAAATGGTTCCAACAAAGGCGATCATAATAATTTTTGATTTGTTGAAATTATTCTTTAACATGTGGGTTAGGCCCCATGGGATGCTACAATTCATTGTTAATGAAAAGGATGTCAAATTTATGATTGGCCTTTGGAAACATTTAGTCTAAAAGGTGGGGATGAAATTATCTTTTGCTATAACATTCCAGCCACAAATCAATGGCCAAACAGAAAGGGTCAATAGAGTGTTGAACCAATACCTCAAAAACTATGTGAACGTTTATCAAAGAGATTAGGGTGAAGATCTAAACTTAATAGAATTTTGTTAGAACTCCACAATGCATATAGTGACAAAAATGTCTCCATGCCAATGGACTTAGCCATTCCCATGGGACGAAAGGAGCCCTCCAAGGAATCTATTGGGATGGTCAAAGGGCATGAGGAATCATACACCCAAGCTAAGAAACTTTTGGAATAGGCTTAAAAATGGTATGAGAAGCATGCCAATAGATTATGAAGGCACATGGAGTTTGAAGTTGGGCAACACATGTGGCTAAACATTTGAAATTTTAAAATGCTTGATGGTTTAGCCCCACAATTCATTGCCAAGTATGCTACATGTGAGGCCTTATGAGATTTTGCAAAAGTTGCACCTTGACATACCCTAACATTGCCAACTAATTTTATGGAACATTTGACCTTTCACATTTCAAAACTAAAATTATTTTTGTGTGATAAACAAAGACTAGATTAGAAGCAAAAGATATGACTCAATGTGGACGCCATCAAGGTTAAGTTAGTAGTCGAAATTGAAGGCATATTTCACATGAGGCAAACATGCCTTAGAAGTGAAAAATATCTAGTAAAATACAAGGGCTACCATCACAAGGAAACAGTGTGGATGAAAGCTGCCCACTTGGACCATCTTCTGGACATGGTGGCCAAATTTGAACAAGAAAGGGGTCACAAATTTGGAGTGTAGAAAACTTGAAAGAAAAAAAAACCGGCCTAAAACTAGTTTAAATGTTTATGAGCACATCAACCCCAAGTTTAAAGTGGGGGAGAATGCCCCCAAACTAACAAAACAAATTCACCTTACTAATCAATGTGGGTTAAGGGTTATCATGAACATGGTTAACAATGAGAAGGTTAAGGTTATTATGGTGAAAAAAGTAGTTGAAAAAGGTAAGGAGGTGACAACCAACAAAAATGGACTTATAGTTGAACTCAAATTGAAAAACTCTAAAGCTTGATCAAATGAGATTGGAATGGTGGTGTGTGAACAAAATTGTACATCCCTAAGTGGAGAAATCAGATTTTTTACACATGAACTCACGAATCATGTCTTGCTTGGGTGAAGGGGATTTGAACTATAAAACCCAATTTGACACTATTTATTAACATGTTTGCAACCCTTGTTCGATATGATGATCGAATTTTCAAATTGGATTCAAAGTGGACTCCAAGGAATGAAAAAAAGGCCATGAAGGGGAGTTTTGGGGAAGACATAGTGAGTGAACGCATTGGGTGAAAACAAGACACACTTAGTAATTCCTCTTGCATTGAAAATACAAAGACATAACGCGAATGGTCTCCTTTGATCGAAAAATAACCAATCCCACCATTATGAATCAAAGGGAGAAAGGTGGCAAAAGTGACCAAGGGTCATCCTTAATAACGTCAATGAGGACGTTGACATCTCTAAAGTGGGGGAAAATGACATGCCCTTCTAATCGGACCCTCAAGTGAAGGATTCGCCTAATCAAGGCCCAAGTCCGAACCATTGGAAGGTGGCCCCATGGTGGATTGGGTTATGAGTTTAAATGTTGGGCTAGGTTCGACTCCCAGTGTGATAGCACTCATGAGCTGCATAGGTGCCAACAAGTGAAGGTTTGAAAAAAGGGTTGAAGAGATGTCCTTCGCATGTTAAGTCCTTGAATTAGACACAAGTCTACAATTAGGCCATGAGACAAAAAATGGTAATCCTATGCGACGAGACTTTGTACCACTTGGGAAGTCCACAATGAGTTGACTCCCAACCATCCAAAGATTGGGGTTAACTTTAAGTTACGAAAGAGGTTTGAACATTGAAACTCACCAAGTGTGTGGCTTGCCATGTGTAGGTAGTTTGAGTGTTTAAGTGTTTAGCGAGGAGCATGGACGAAGGCGAGGGTATGAAGATGCCAAGGCAAATATAGGCACGAGAGTAGCTGTAACTTCATGTGTAATTCGATTACACAATTACTTAGGGGTAAGTTGGGTGTAAGTAACTTTATGTGTAATTTGATTGCATAATTACTTAGGTAATTATTTTATGGGGTAAGATGGATGTAGGATTCCATAATGCATTAACTTATGTCATGTGCACCATGTGATGTTGTTTTCTTGTGATTAATTGTGGAATCACATGGGGAACCATGTGATGTTATTTTCTTGTGATTAATTGTGGAATCACATGGGGAACCATGTGATGTTATTTTCTTGTGATTAATTGTGGAATCAC
>Ga0116231_10003527_pt1 | contig 32439 bp, 34 predicted proteins | sample S1TSphgellanicum_2_FD_89695 | JGI IMG/M metagenome (GOLD analysis project Ga0116231, IMG submission 89695) | Host-associated microbial communities from peat moss isolated from Minnesota, USA - S1T2_Fd - Sphagnum magellanicum MG | ecosystem: Host-associated > Plants > Peat moss > Unclassified... | reverse complement strand
CCGCCCCGTCCGCGTCGCTGCACCCGGACTGGATCGTGCCGGCGTGGCCGGTCCCGCCCACGGTACGGGCGTTCATCACCACCCGCGCCGGCGGGGTCTCGCGTGGACCGTGGTCCGCCGGCGACGGCGGCGGCATGAACCTGGGCCTGGGTTCGGACGTGCCCGGCGACGTGCTGGCCAATCGTGCCCGGCTCGCAAGCCTGCTGCCCGGTGCACCCTGCTGGCTGCGCCAGGTGCATGGCAGCGTGGTCGTCGATGCGGCGGCGGCGCCGGCCGACATGGCAGCCGATGCGGCCATCGCCGTGCGCCCCCGGGCCGTGTGCTGCGTGCTCGTGGCCGATTGCCTGCCCGTGCTCCTGGCCGACGCCCAGGGCCGTGGCGTGGGCGTGGCCCACGCCGGCTGGCGCGGCCTGGCCGGTGGTGTGATCCAGAACAGCGTCGCTGCGCTGCGGCAGGCGATCGGCGATCCCGGCGCCCGCATCCTCGCGTACCTTGGCCCCGCGATCGGGCCCGCGCACTTCGAGGTCGGCGCGGAGGTGCTCGCCGCCATGCGGCAAAGCCTGCCCCAGGCCGACGCGGCCTTCGTGGCCACCGGCCCGGCAAAATTCCATGCCGATCTCTTTGCGCTGGCCCGCCAGGCGCTCGCCCAGGTGCAGGTACCGGGCACGGCGGTCAGCGGCGGCGCATGGTGCACTGCATCGGACCGCGCGCGATTCTTCAGCTTCCGCCGCGATGGCGTCACCGGCCGCCATGCGGCCGTGATCTGGCTGGACGCATGACGCGTGAATCGGTCCGGCGCACCGGCCGCCGGTTCAGGACGCGCGCAATTGTGGCTATGATGCTGCGCAGGGAAGCCGCGAGCGGCAGTCAAGGTGACAACCATACGGTCAGCGTCGGATGTGCAGGCGGGTGCGAGCGAGGCCCCCGTGCCGCCGCGGCCACCCGCCGCGCCGGCGCCGCGGTCGACTCCGCTGTCGACGCCGCTCCCCACGCCGCTCCCGTCGCCAGCCGGGGACGCACCCTGGCTGGCGTGGTGGGCACACGCCGGCGCTGATGCCGGCGCGGTGACGCCGCTGGCCCTGGCGCCCGCGAAGCTCGCCGAACTGCAGCAGGAATACCTCGCCGGCGTGCAGGCCCTGTGGAGCGACTTCCTCGAGCACCCCGAGCGCTGCGCCGCGCCGATCGCCGACGCCCGTTTCGCCGACCCGGCGTGGCAGGAAAATTCGCTGTCGGCCTTCATGGCGCGCGCGTACCTGCTCAATGCCCGTACCCTGGCGAAGATGGCCGCGGCGGTCGAGGCCGAACCCAAGGTGAAGGCGCGGCTGTGCTTCTCGGTGGCGCAGTGGCTCGACGCCACCGCGCCGTCGAACTTTCTCGCTTTCAATCCCAAGGCGCAAAGGCGCATGGTCGAGACCCGCGGCGAGAGCCTGGGCGCCGGCCTGCAGAACCTGCTCGGGGATGTCGCCAAGGGGCGTATCTCGCAGGTGGACGAATCGGCGTTCGAGGTCGGCCGCAATGTCGCCACCACGGCCGGCGCGGTGGTCTTCGAGAACGAGCTGATGCAGCTGATCCAGTACCGGCCGGTGACGCCGGTCGTGCGCGCACGGCCGTTCGTGATCGTCCCCCCCTGCATCAACAAGTTCTACATCCTGGACCTGCAGCCGCACAACTCGTTCGTGCGTCACTGCGTCGAGCAGGGCAACACCGTCTTCGTCGTTTCCTGGCGCAACCCGCAGCGCGAGCTGGGCCAGGCCGGCTGGGACGACTACCTCGAGCGCGGCCCGATCGCGGCCATCGACACCGTGCGCCGCATCACCGGCAGCGCGCAAGTCAATGCGCTGGGCTTTTGTGTCGGCGGCACGCTGCTGGCCACCGCGCTGGCGGTGATGAGCGCGCGCGGCGACGAGCCCGTGGCCAGCCTCACGCTGCTCACCGCGCTGCTCGACTTCGCCGATCCGGGGATCCTCGACATCTTCATCGACGAAGCGCACGTGCAGATGCGCGAGGCCACGCTGGGGCAGGGCGGGCTGATGTCCGGGCGCGACCTGGCGGGCACCTTCTCGAGCCTGCGCGCCAACGACCTGGTCTGGAACTACGTCGTCAACAACTACCTGGAGGGCCAGCGTCCGCCGGCCTTCGACCTGCTCTACTGGAATGCGGACAGCACCAACCTGCCCGGGCCGATGTACGCCTGGTACCTGCGCAACACCTACCTCGAGAACAACCTGCGCGTGCCCGGCCGGCTGCGCTGCTGCGGCCAGGCGGTCGACCTGGGGCGCATCCGCGTGCCGACCTATGTGTTCGGCGCGCGCGAGGACCACATCGTGCCCTGGCGCGGCGCCTACGCCTCGTCGCAGGTCCTCACGGGCGTGCCTGCCGGCGCGCTGCGCTTCGTGCTCGGCGCCAGCGGGCACATCGCCGGGACGATCAACCCGGCGGCCAAGAACCGGCGCAGCTTCTGGGTCCTGGATGCGCCGGGCGCCAGCGGTGCCGGTCCGGGCGCGATGGCGGCGGACGACTGGTTCGAGCGCGCCACCGAGCACCCGGGCAGCTGGTGGCGCGACTGGGACGTGTGGCTCGAGGCTTTCGGCGGCGGCGCGCGCCCGGCACCGGCGTCCTGCGGCAGTGCCGATTTTCCCGAGATCGAACCGGCGCCGGGCCGGTACGTCAAGGAGCGGGCGTAACCCGATCCCATCAACCGTCTGGAGGCAAATCATGTCCGAAATCGTGATCGTGGCGGCAACCCGTACGCCGATCGGCAAGTTCGGCGGCGCCCTGGCGCGGCACAGCGCGGCAGACCTCGGAGCGATCGTCATCCGCGAGGTGCTGCAACGCGCGAAGATCGCACCCGAAGGCGTCGACGAGGTCATCATGGGCCAGGTGCTCGCCGCCGGCGTCGGCCAGAACCCGGCGCGCCAGGCGGCGGTCAAGGCCGGCCTGCCGTTCGCCGTGCCGGCCATGACGATCAACAAGGTCTGCGGCAGCGGGCTCAAGGCGGTGATGCTGGCGGCCCAGTCGATCGCCAACGGCGACGCGCGCGTCGTCGTGGCCGGCGGCCAGGAGAGCATGAGCCAGTCGCCGCACGTGCTCAACGGATCGCGCGACGGTTTTCGCATGGGCGACGCCAAGCTCATCGACACCATGGTCAACGACGGCCTGACGGACGCGTTCAACCGCTACCACATGGGCATCACGGCGGAGAACGTCGCCCGCGAGCACGGCGTCACGCGCGCGCTGCAGGACCAGTTCGCGCTGGCCTCGCAGCACAAGGCGGAGGCGGCGCAGAAGGCCGGCCGCTTCCGCGAGGAGATCGTCGCCGTGCCGATCGCGCAGAAGAAGGGCGATCCGGTCCCGTTCCTGGACGATGAATACCTGCGCCTGGGTGCGACCATCGAGTCGCTGTCGGGCCTGCGCCCGGCCTTCGACAAGGAGGGCAGCGTCACCGCCGGCAACGCCTCGGGCATCAACGATGGCGCCGCCGCGGTGGTGGTCACCTCGGCGGCGCACGCGCGCGCGCTCGGGCTGCCGGTGCTGGCGCGCATCGCCGCATTCGCCTCCTCGGGCGTCGACCCGCGGGTGATGGGCATCGGGCCCGTCACGGCCTCGCGCCGCGCGCTCGAGAAGGCCGGCTGGAAGGCGGCGGACCTGGACCTGATGGAGATCAACGAGGCCTTCGCGGCGCAGGCCTATGCTGTCAATCAGGAGATGGGCTGGGATACCGGCCGCATCAACGTCAACGGCGGTGCCATCGCGCTGGGACATCCGATCGGCGCCTCGGGCTGCCGCATCCTGGTCACGCTGCTGCACGAGATGAAGCGGCGCGAGGCGCGGCGCGGCCTGGCGTCGCTGTGCATCGGCGGGGGCATGGGCGTCGCGCTGGCCGTGGAGCGCTGAGCGCGAACGCGCCGCGGCGCCGGGGGCGTGGCGCCGGCCCGGCGGCCGCACGGGACCGCGGTCGGATGAGACCGTGCTTGCAGGAAACGGTGCTTGGTCGAGACAGGCAAGGGAGGGCGACATGAACAGGGTTGCATATGTGACGGGCGGCATGGGCGGTATCGGCACGGCCATCTGCCGCAAGTTCCACGATCTGGGGCATACGGTCATCGCCGGTTGCGGGCCCACGCGCAATTTCGACAAGTGGCTGGCCGAGCAGAAGGCATCGGGGTATCAATTCACGGCCTCGGTCGGCAATGTCGCCGACTGGGATTCGACCAAGGCCGCCTTCGAACGCGTGATGGCCGAGTTCGGCCGCGTCGACATCCTGGTGAACAACGCCGGCATCACCCGCGACGGCGTGTTCCGCAAGATGAGCCTGGACGACTGGCGCGCGGTCATCGACACCAACCTCAACAGCCTGTTCAACGTCACCAAGCAGGTGATCGACGGCATGCTCGAGCGCAACTGGGGGCGCATCGTGAACATCTCCTCGGTCAACGGCGAGAAGGGCCAGTTCGGCCAGAGCAACTACTCGGCCGCCAAGGCCGGGATGCACGGCTTCACGATGGCCCTGGCGCAGGAAGTGGCCAGCAAGGGCGTGACGGTCAACACCGTGGCGCCGGGCTATATCGCTACCGACATGGTCATGGCGGTGCGCGAGGACGTGCGCGAGAAGATCATCCAGACCATCCCGGTCAAGCGCCTGGGCCGGGCCGATGAGATCGCCTCGATGGTCGGATGGCTGGCCAGCGACGATGCGGCCTTCTCCACCGGGGCCGAGTTCTCGATCAACGGCGGCCTGCACATGGGCTAGTTTTTCCGGGCGCCCGGCTTGCCCCCGGGACCCTTGCCCGGGTCGCGGGCGCCGCGTAGAGGGCCCAAGGTCCGAAAATGGACGGGCGCCGGCGGTGCCCCGGCACGTGCCCGCCGGCCCTGGCGTGGCCACGCGCGGGTGCAGATTCGCCCCGACTTGGTGCGACGCGCCCCGGGACAACCCGTTAGAATCCCAATGCTGGCGCGCTCGCCCATCGTGCGGGTGGATGCATCGCGCACGGTTTCGCATCGAGAACCATAAGGGTAGTCAACGACATGAGCACGCCGCGCCTGATCAAGAAATACCCCAACCGCCGTCTGTACGACACGCAAACCAGTACCTACATCACGCTCGTGGATGTCAAGCAACTCGTCATCGACCAGGAGGAGTTCCAGGTCGTCGATGCGAAGTCCGGCGATGACCTGACGCGCCCGATACTGCTGCAGATCATCCTCGAGGAAGAGCAGGCCGGAGCGCCGATGTTCACCTCGCCCGTGCTGGCCCAGATCATCCGCTTCTACGGCAATGCGATGCAGGGCTTCATGGGCTCGTACCTGGAGAAAAACGTGCAGGCCTTCATCGACATCCAGCAGAAGCTGCAGGAGCAGAGCCGCGCCTTCTACGACCCGAACAAGGTCGGCCCCGAGGCCTGGACCCAGTTCGTGAACCTGCAGTCGCCGATGATCCAGTCGATGATGACGAGCTACATCGAACAGAGCAAGAACCTTTTCGTGCAGATGCAGGAGAACATGCAGAACCAGACGCGTTCGATGTTCGCCGGTTTCCCGTTCGTGCCGCCGCAGGACAAGAAGGGCGGTTGAAGAACATTCCGCCGCGCCGCCGTCCCAAGGCGCCGCCTGCCGTCGGCTTCGTCTCGCTCGGGTGTCCGAAGGCGCTGGTCGACTCCGAGCGCATCCTGACCCGGCTGCGCGCGGAGGGCTACGATATCCGCGGCTCCTATGCCGGTGCCGACCTCGTGGTGGTCAACACCTGCGGCTTCATCGACAGCGCCGTGCGCGAATCGCTCGACGCGATCGGCGAGGCCCTGCAGGAGAACGGCCGCGTCATCGTCACCGGCTGCCTGGGCGTGCAGAAGGATGCCGCCGGCGCCAACCTCGTGCAGAGCCTGCATCCCAAGGTGCTGGCGGTCACCGGCCCGCACGCCACCGACGCCGTGCTGCAGGCCGTGCACGAGCACCTGCCCCAGCCCCACGACGCGTTCGCCGACCTGGTGCCGCCGGGCGGCCTCAAGCTCACGCCGCGCCACTACGCCTACCTGAAGATTTCGGAGGGCTGCAACCACCGCTGCACGTTCTGCATCATCCCCTCGATGCGCGGCGACCTGGTCTCGCGCCCGATCGGCGAGGTCATGCGCGAGGCCGAGGCCCTGGTGCGCCAGGGCGTGCGCGAGCTGCTGGTGATCTCCCAGGACACGAGCGCCTATGGCGTGGACACGCGCTACAAGCTCGACTTCGTCGGCGGCCGGCCGGTGCGCACGCGCATGACCGAGCTCGTGCGCGAACTCGGGTCGCTGGGTGCCTGGGTCCGCCTGCACTACGTGTACCCGTACCCGCACGTCGACGAGGTGCTGCCGCTGATGGCCCAGGGCAGCGTGCTGCCCTACCTGGACGTGCCCTTCCAGCATGCGCATCCGCGCGTGCTCAAGAGCATGAAGCGCCCGGCCGCCGGCGAGGCCAACCTGGAGCGCATCCGCGCCTGGCGGGCGATCTGCCCGGAGCTGACGATCCGCAGCACCTTCATCGCCGGCTTTCCGGGCGAGACCGAGGCCGAGTTCGAGACCCTGCTCGACTTCCTGCGCGAGGCCCAGCTCGACCGCGTCGGCTGCTTCGCCTATTCGCCGGTCGAGGGCGCCGCCGCCAACGAGCTGCCCGGTGCGCTGCCCGACGCGGTGCGCGAGGAGCGGCGCGGCCGCCTGATGCAGTTGCAGGAACAGATCTCGCGCACCCGCCTCGCACGCAAGCTGGGCAGCGTGCAGCGCGTGCTGGTCGACGCCTGCGACGCCGACGGCGCGACCGGGCGTTCGAGCGCCGATGCGCCGGAGATCGACGGCGTGGTCCACATCGCGCCCGACCCGCGCCTGAAGGTCGGCGAGTTCTTCGACGTACTGGTCGAGCAGGCCGAGGTACACGACCTGCGCGGGCGCCTGGCCGGCTGAGCCGCTCACCCGCGCCGCGCCCGGCGCGCGCGCCGCCGGGCGTCTACCAGCGGTCCGCGAACAGATCCAGGATGGCGTCGAGCGGCGCGTGGTCGAGCGCGCAGCTGGCGTGCTGCTGCACCGCCGGCTTGGCCCGGTAGGCCACCGACAGGCCGGCGATCGCCATCATCGCGATGTCGTTGGCGCCGTCGCCGACGGCCACCGCCGCGCGCGGGTGCGCCGGCGGCTCGAGTGCGCCGCACAGGCGCTGCAGCGCGCGCGCCTTGGCTGGTCCATCGATGATCGCGCCTTCGTTCTCTTCGGGCCCGACCACCTCGCCCGTCAGGCGTCCGTCGACGACGACGAGCCGGTTGGCCACGACGGCGTCGACGCCCAGTTCGGCGCCCACCGGCGCCGCGATGGCGTCGAACCCGCCCGAGACCAGCAGCGTGCGCCAGCCCAGGCCATGCGCGGCCGCCACCAGATCGCGGGCGCCCGGCGACAGGCGCACGCGCTCGCGGCGCACGCGTTCGAGCAGCGCCGCATCGGCACCGGCCAGCAGCGCCACGCGCCGGCGCAGGCTGTCGCTGTAGTCGGTGATCTCGCCGCGCATCGCGGCGGCGGTGATCGCCGCCACCGCCGGTCCCTTGCCGGCCATCCTGGCGAGCTCGTCGATGCCCTCGACCGTGATCGCCGTCGAATCCATGTCCATCGCCAGCACGCGAAAATCGGCGCAGCGCAGGTCCGGCCGCACGAGCGTCGCATCGCACTTCCAGAAACCGGCCAGCGCCGCGATCACGCGCCGCGAGGCGTCGTCGTCGACCACGCGGTACAGGCGCGCCGCGCCGGCGCGACGGCGCGTCTCCTGCGCCAGCAGCGCCGCCGCGAAGGCCTCGACAGCCGCCGCCGGCAGCCCCGATGCCTGGATGACGGCGTCGGTCATGGCGCCAGTGCCTTGAATACCGTGCGCAGCAGGGCCAGGCGCTGGTCGAGCTCGGCGCTGGAGGGCTCGATGCGCAGGCGGTCCTGGCCGGCCAGGCGCACGCGCCGGTCGCTCTTGATCAGGGCCATGATGCGTGGCAGCTCGACCGGCGGCTGCGGCACGAAGTGCAGCCACATGACGCCCGGCGCGGCGTCGATGCGCCGTATGCCCAGGCGCTCGGCATCCAGGCGCAGGCGGTGCGTGTCGATCAGCGCGCGCGCCGGGGGCGGCAGGCGGCCGAAGCGGTCGGCCAGTTCCTCCTGCAGGCCGATGATCGCGTCCAGGTGGGTGCTCGTGGCCAGCTTCTTGTACAGCGACAGGCGCTGGTGCACGTCGGGCACGTAGTCGCTGGGCAGCAGCGCCGGCACGTGCAGGTTGATCTCGGTGGTGGCCGCCAGCGGCTGGAGCAGGTCGGGCTCGCGCCCGGAGCGCAGCGAGCGTACCGCGACGTTGAGCATCTGCGAATACAGGTCGAAGCCCACCTCCTGCAGGTTGCCCGACTGCGAATCGCCCAGCACCTCGCCGGCACCGCGGATCTCCATGTCGTGCATCGCCAGGTAGAAGCCGCTGCCCAGCTCCTCCAGGTTCTGGATCGCCTCGAGGCGCTTCTCGGCGTTCTTGGTGATCGCGCCCTCCTCGATCATCAGGTAGGCGTAGGCCTGGTGGTGCGAACGGCCGACGCGGCCGCGCAGCTGGTGCAGCTGGGCCAGGCCGAAGCGGTCGGCCCGATGGATGAGGATGGTGTTGGCGCTGGGCACGTCGATGCCGGTCTCGATGATCGTCGTGCACAGCAGGATGTTGAAGCGCTGCTGGTGGAAGTCGCGCATCACGTGCTCGAGGTCGCGCTCGGGCATCTGGCCGTGCGCCACCGTGATGCGCGCCTCGGGCAGCAGCTCCTGCAGGCGCGCGCGCCGGTTCTCGATGGTCTCGACCTCGTTGTAGAGGAAGTAGATCTGGCCGCCGCGCTGCAGCTCGCGCAGGCAGGCCTCGCGGATCAGCGCCGGGCTCTCCTGGCGCACGAAGGTCTTGATGGCCAGCCGCCGCTGCGGCGCCGTGGCGATGACGGAGAAGTCGCGGATGCCCTCGAGCGACATCGCCAGCGTGCGCGGGATCGGCGTGGCCGTCAGCGTGAGCACGTCGACCTCCGTGCGCAGCGCCTTGAGCCGCTCCTTCTGGCGCACGCCGAAGCGGTGCTCCTCGTCGATGATCACCAGGCCCAGGCGGTCGAACACCACGTCGTCCGAAAGCAGCTTGTGCGTGCCGATGGCGATGTCGACCGTGCCGGCGCGCAGCCCGGCCACGGCCTGCGCCGTCTCCTTGGCCGAGCGGAAACGCGACAGCTCGCAGATGCGCACCGGCCAGGCGGCGAAGCGGTCGCGGAAGGTCTGGCCGTGCTGCTCGGCCAGCAGCGTGGTCGGGCACAGCACCGCCACCTGCTGGCCGTCGCTCACCGCGGCGAAGGCGGCGCGCAGCGCGACCTCGGTCTTGCCGAAGCCGACGTCGCCGCAGATGAGCCGGTCCATCGGGCAGCCGGCACGCATGTCCTGCAGCACGGCGCTGATCGCCGCCTGCTGGTCGGGCGTCTCGTCGAAGCCGAAGCCCTCGGCGAACCGCTGGTAGTCGCCCTCCGCGAAGCTGAACGCGTGGCCCTTGCGGGCGGCACGCAGCGCATACAGGTTGAGCAGCTCGGCGGCGGTGTCGCGCACCTGCTTGGCCGCCTTGCGCCGCGCCCGCTCCCAGTCGCCCGAGCCCAGCACGTGCAGCGGTGCCGCGTCCGGGTCGGCGCCGCTGTAGCGCCCGATCAGGTGCAGCTGCGCCACCGGTACGTAGAGCTTGGAGCCGTTGGCGTATTCGAGGTGCAGGAACTCCGCCGCGCCCTCGCCCAGGTCCATGGACTCGAGCCCGCGGTAGCGGCCGATGCCGTGCTCGGCGTGCACCACCGGGTCGCCGACGCGCAGCTCGGCCAGGTCGCGCACCATCGCGTCGACGTTCGATACGCGCTCGCGGTGGCGGCCGCGCTGGCGGCGCGGATTGCTCGCGAACAGCTCGGCCTCGGTGATGACCGCGATGCCGGCATCGGGCACGCAGAATCCCTGGTGCAGCGGCGTGACCGCCAGCGCCACGGGCATCGATCCATCGACGAATTCGGCGAAGCCGGCGGCATCGGCGATCGGGAACTGGCACTCGGCCAGCAACTGGGCGATGGTCTCGCGCCGCCCGGCCGAATCGGCCGACAGCAGCAGCCGGCCATCGAAGCCGGCCTGCCAGGCGCGCAGGCGGTAGAGCGGGTCGGTGGCCTTGCGATCGATCGCCAGGTCGGGCAGCGGCTCCAGGCCGCTGGCGCTCCCCTCATCCGCATCAGCGCTCCCCCCCGCGCCGGCGCCGCCATCGACCGGCGCCGCCTCCTGCGGCCCCGCGCCACCCGGCACCGCACCCTGCGCTGCCATCGCCAGCCGTGCATAGGGCTTGATGGCGATGAAGAACTCGTCGGTGCCCAGGAAGAGCTGGTCGGGCCGCAGGCAAGGGCGCTGCGTGTCGCGCGACAGGAAGCGGTAGCGCTCGGCCGTCTCCGTCCAGAAGCGGCGGCAGGCGGCGCTCACGTCGCCATGGGTCACCACCTGGGCGCTGGCCGGCAGGTAGTCGAACAGCGTCGCGCAGCGCTCGAAGAAGAGCGGCAGGTAGTACTCGATGCCGGCGGCGGCGATGCCGTTGCCGACGTCGCGGTAGACGGTGGCGCGGCTGGGGTCGCCCTCGAAGAATTCGCGCCAGCGGCCGCGAAAGGCGCTGCGCGCCGCCTCGTCGAACGGGAACTCGCGCCCCGGCAGCAGGCGTATCGCGCCCACCGGATACAGGCTGCGCTGCGAGTCGGGGTCGAACGTGCGGATCGAGTCGATGATCGTGTCGGCCAGGTCGAGCCGGTAGGGGATCGCCGAGCCGGTGGGAAAGAGGTCGATCAGGCCGCCGCGCACGGCGAACTCGCCCGGGGCCACGACCTGCGACACGTGCTGGTACCCGGCCAGCACCATGCGGCTGCGCAGGCCATCGGGATCGATCGACTCGCCCTGGCGGAAGAAGAAGGTCCGGCCGGCGATGTACTGGGCCGGGGCAAGCCGGCCCAGCGCGCTGGTGGCCGAGAGCACGAGCACGTCGACGCCGTCGGCCGGCGCGGTCGCCGCCGGCGCGTGCTGGCGCGTGAACAGCCGGTAGAGCGCCTCCATGCGCTCGGACACCAGGTCGGGGTGCGGGGAGAGGATGTCGTAGGGCAGCGTTTCCCAGTCGGGGAAAGACAGCACCACGAGGGCGGGCTCGAAGTAGGCGATCTCCGCCGCCAGGCGCTGCGCGTCGATCGCATCGGCGCAGAAGACCACGGTCAGGCGCCCCTCGCCGCGCCCCTGCGCGGCCACGCGCGCCAGCAGCAGCGCATCGCCCGAGCCGGGCGGCCGCGCGACGGACGCACGCCAACCCGCCCGCAGGATCGGGCGTGCAACAGCGACGCCGAGCGGGCCTGGAAGCATTTGCATCCCCGCTATTATACGAAGGGTCCCGGTGCGGCCCTGCCGGCATGGGCCGGCAAGCGAGCCGCCAATCGAGGCGCCAAGCGAGCCGGGCCGCCATCGCTCGGCGGTGAGGCGCCACGCGGGGGTCCCATCACGGAGCACGGCGCGGGACACGCCACGGGTCGAACCATGACAGGTACCGGTTGAAAAATATCTTTGGCCTGATCCCTGCCGCCGGCTCCGGGACGCGCATGCGTGCCGACCGGCCCAAGCAATACCTGCGCCTGGGCTCGGCGAGCCTGCTGGAACGCTCGGTCTACAGCCTGCTGGCCGATGTGCGCGTGACGCGCGCGCTGGTGGTCGTGGCGGCGGACGACACCACGGCGGCGACACTGGCGCTGCCGGCGCGCTGCACGATCCTGGCCGGCGGTGGCGCCACCCGGGCGGCGACGGTGCGCAACGGCGTGCGCGCGCTGCTGGACATGGCCGGCCCCGACGACTGGGTGCTGGTGCACGATGCCGCACGCCCCTGCCTGCCGGCCGCGGAGCTCGCGGCCCTGATCGACGCGGCGGGCGGCGACGAGAACGGCGGCCTGCTCGCGGCGCCGATCGCCGACACGCTCAAGCGCGAGGAGGCCGGGGCCGGTCGCGTCGCCGGCACCGTCGACCGCAGCGGGCTGTGGCGGGCGCTGACGCCGCAGTTCTTCCGCATCGACATCCTGGCGCGCGCGCTGGAGCGCGACGGCGCGCCGAGCTTCACCGACGAGGCCGCGGCGGTCGAGGCGCTCGGCCTGCGGCCGCGCCTGGTCGAGGGTTCGGCGAGCAACATCAAGGTGACCACGCCGGGCGACCTGGCGCTGGCCGAGGCGATACTCCGACAGCAGGGGCGGTGGTGATGCGGTTTCGCGTGGGACAGGGTTTCGATGTGCATGCGCTGGCGCCCGGGCGCCGCCTCGTGATCGCCGGGGTCGACCTGAGCGGCTCGCTGCTCGACGCGCACGGCGTGGCGCTGGGCCTGCTCGGGCACTCGGACGCGGACGTGCTCGCGCATGCCGTGATCGACGCGCTGCTGGGCGCCGCGGGGCTGGGCGACATCGGCGCGATGTTCCCCGATACGGACGAGCGCTGGCGCGGCGCCGACAGCCTGCAGCTGCTGGCCCAGGCGGTGGCGCAGGTGCGCGCGCGCGGCTGGCGCATCGCCAACGTCGATTCGACGGTGATCGCGCAGGCGCCCAAGATCGCGCCGCACGTGGCCGCGATGCGCCGTTCGCTGGCCACGGTGCTCGGTGTCGAGCCCGACGATGTCGGCATCAAGGGCAAGACCACCGAGTGGCTGGGTTTCACCGGGCGCGGCGAGGGCATCGCGGCGCTGGCGGTCGTGGCCCTGCTGGCCGACTGAGCCGCCGGCCGGGCGATGCTGCAGGCCACCGACCTGGCGTGCGTGCGCGGCGAGCGCTGCCTGTTCCAGGGGTTGGCACTGGCGCTCGAGGCCGGCCAGTGCCTGCACGTGGCCGGGGCCAACGGCGCCGGCAAGACCAGCCTGCTGCGCATCCTGGCCGGCCTGCTGCCGCCGACCGAGGGCAGCGTGCAGTGGAACGGCGCGAGCATCGCCACGGCGCGCGAGGAATACGCCGCCGACCTGGCCTTCGTCGGCCACCTCAACGGCATCAAGGACGACCTGAGCGTGCTCGAGAATGTCCGCTTCGAGGCCTCGGTGCGCGGCAGCGGCGACGCCGGCGCGGCCGCCCGCGCGGCGCTCGCCGCGCTGGAGCTGCAGGACTACGAAGCGGTGGTCGTGCGCCACCTGTCGCAGGGACAGCGCCGTCGCGTCGCGCTGGCGCGCCTGTGCGTTCCGGCGCCGGCGCGCCTGTGGATCCTCGACGAACCGTTCAATGCACTGGACGTGCATGCGGTGGGGCTGCTGCAGCAGCGCATCGACGCGCACCTGCGCGGCGGCGGCATGGTCGTGCTCACCGCCCACCAGGCCATCGAACTGCCCGCCGCGGCGCGCCGCCTCGAGCTCGACCTGCACGCGGACGCCGGCCCATGACCGGCGCCCTGCTCGCGGTGGTGCGCCGCGACCTGCTGCTGGCGGTGCGCCAGCGCGGCGACGTGCTCAACGTGCTGCTGTTCTTCTTCGTCGTGGCCACGATGCTGCCGCTGGGCGTCGGGCCCGAGCTCAAGATCCTGCGCGCGATCGGCGCCGGCTGGGTCTGGGTGGCCGCGCTGCTGGCCTCGATCGTCTCGCTGTCGCGCCTGTTCGCGCAGGACCACGCCGACGGCAGCCTGGAGCAGATGCTGCTCTCGGGCCAGCCGGCGGCGGTGATCGTCATCGGCAAGATCCTGGCCCACTGGCTCGTCACGGGGGTCCCGATCACGGTGGCCGCGGTGCCGATCGCGATCATGTTCGACATCGGCTTCGAGCCGGCGTGTACGCTGGTGGCCGCGCTGGCGCTGGGTACCCCGGCCTTGAGCCTCGTGGGCGCCGTCGGGGCGGCCCTGACCCTGGGCGTGCGCGGCGGCGGCATCTTGGTAACCTTGCTGGTCCTGCCGCTGACGGTGCCGGTGCTCATCTTTGGTGCCCTGGCGGTCGATGCCACGTCCGGGGGCCTGTCGGCACGGCCGCACCTGCTGTTGCTGGGCGGGCTGTCGCTGGGCTCGGCGGCGCTGGCGCCCTGGGCGATCGCGCTGGCCCTGCGCATATCGCTGGAGTGAACCGCGCCGGGCTGTCGGCTGGGCTCGGCCCGGCTCCGGCGCCCGGGTTCTAGCTTTTTGGGTCCGGCCGTCCGGGCCGGACGTCCACGTAGGGGTCGAAGAAGGCAGCCATGCACGATACGAGCCAGACCAGGGGCGGGATCCACCTGTTCCGCTATGCCGCCCCGGCGGAGTTCTACCGCCTGGCGGGCAAGGCCGTGCCCGTGTTCGGCACGGTGGCCGCCATCCTGGCGGCGATCGGGCTGTACCTGGGGCTCTTCGTCGCCCCGACCGACGCCCAGCAGGGGGAGTCGTACCGGATCCTCTTCATCCACGTCCCGGTGGCCTGGATGGGCATGCTGATCTACGTCGTGATGGCCTTCTGGGCCGCCATGGGGCTGGTGTTCAACACGCGCATGTCGGCGATCATGGCCAGTGCGCTGGCGCCCACGGGCGCGCTGATGGCCTTCCTCACGCTCTGGACCGGTTCGATGTGGGGCCGCCCGGCCTGGGGCACCTACTGGGACTGGGACGCGCGCATGACCTCGTCGCTGATCCTGCTGTTCCTGTACATGGGCTTCATGGCCCTGCACAGCGCGATCGAGGACCCGCGCCGCGCCGACCGCGCTGCCGCCGTGCTGGCCCTGGTGGGCGTGGTCAACGTGCCGATCATCTACTTCTCGGTGCAGTGGTGGAACTCGCTGCACCAGGGCTCGTCGATACGCGTCGGCAGCGCGCCCACGATCGCCCTGCCGATGCTGGTGCCGATGATCGTCTTGACCTTCGCCTGCTGGAGCTACTGCATCGCCGTGGCGCTGGCGCGTGCGCGCGCCATCATCCTGGAGCGCGAACGCGGCACCGAATGGGTGGGCGCGCTGGTCGCGGGCCGTGCCGGGGCGCTGCCGTGAGCTGGGGCAGCCTGCACGATTTCCTGGCGATGGGCGGCTACGGCGGCTACATCTGGTCGGCCTACGGTGTGCTGGCGCTGGGGGTGGCGGCCGAGATCGCCGGCGTGCGCGCGCGCCTGGTGCGCGCGCGGCGCGTGACGGCCGCACTGCGCGGCCGCGCCGCCCGCCCGCGGCCGCCCGCGCCCTGACCGGCGCGGCTACTTCTCGGCGGTGTCGTCGCCGGTGAGCCGGTCGTGCTCCAGCCGGCGCGTCTGGTCGAGGTACCAGTCCTTCACCTGCAGGCTGGCGAGGTAGTCGGCGAGCGCGTGCCGCTCGGCCACGCTCATGTCGACCGCATACGACGGATGGCGGTATTCGGCCTTCAGGCGCGAGGGCAGGATCGCCTGCGGATCAGGCGCGGAGAGGTAGTCGTACAGCCATTGCCGGCTGCGCAGTGCCCCGATGCCATCGAGCATCGGCGCCGGCACGGCCTGCATGGCGTTGCGGGTGGTCCAGAGGCTGTGGCAATCGCGGCAGGCGTAGCGGCGGATCAGGTCGCTGGCCGCGGTGGCCAGCGGCGCCGGGGCGGTGGAATAAAAGGGGATCTCGCGGTCCTGCGCGCTGGGCCGCTGCACGACGGCGCGCACGACCCCGGCGGCCACCATCAGGCCCAGCACGCCGACGAGGACGCGTTCCCCGGTCTTCACGCGCTGGCGTGCCGGCGCCTCAGCCACGCTTCTCCGCCGCCTGCAGCGCCAGGTGCCGCTCGCGCGACTCGAGCTGGCTCTGCATCACGGCCTTGTACTTGGCGTAGTCCTCCGGCGTCAGCTTGTCCTTGTCGGCGTCGTTGAACACGACGTACTTGATGTCCTCGTCGAACTGCTCGTTCTTGAAGCCCCAGCGCATCCACACCGCGCAGGCGGCGATGATGATGGCACCGGCGATCAGCCAGACATAGATGGTCCAGCCGTCGGGCAGCGTCTCGATGAATCCCATGGTGCTACTCCCTGTCGCGACATCGCGCGTATCCAGCATCGTAGACCATCGCGGGCGGCCGTCGCGCGCACGCCCTGCGCGCCTTGGCTCGCAAGACCGCATCGAGAAAGACCTTTACGTTATAAGAGTTTTTGCTCAGAATGCGCAGTGCGCGGTCCTGCACCAGCTGCATCGACCGGCCCGGTCGCGTGCAAGGCTTGTCCGGGGCGGATTTGCGCCCCGGCGAATCGCCTCGGTTGACCTGGGTCAAGAAATGCGCCGGGAGGCTCGAGGGGTGGGTAGGACCCCGGCTTGACATCGGGGTTTCACCCTACCTATCATCGGCATGCTACGGGTATATAAGAAGCAACAAATCCGAGCCCGGGCACCGAGGAAGTGGGCCCAATGCGGGGGAATTCGTTGGTCGGTACGGTGCGGGACACAGGCTCACAGTGGGGAAACCTAGAGGTTTGAGAAGCGTATTGGCCTACGGCTGAGCGCCTGCTCGCCTGTCGTGGGCCCGACGATGAAAATAGCAAGGGGATAGCATGGCAAGGAAGGGGATCACGAGGCGCGCCTTCTGGGCGATCATGATCGGCGGAATGCTCACCGGGATGGGCAACGGCAGCGTGTTCGGTGCCGCGCTGATGTGCCTGCTGGGCCGTGGCGGCTTTGCCAGCTGGGGCGGTGTCTACGCTTCGGCTTTCGACCCGGCGACCTTCACGGGCTTCATCGACTGGGCCATGATCATCTTCGGCATCGCCTTCGTCGGCATCCTCATCGTGGGCCTGACGCAGCACGATGCGCTCGAGCGCGCTGCCGGCCATTGACCTGCTGCGGCGCAACAACCCGGCGGTGCGGCGACGCCGGACGTCCGCGCAGCGGATGCGGGATTGAAGGCCGCCAGCAGGCGTACTGTACTGAGTGGAACACGAGGAAAACATGGCATTGATAGCGGGTCTACTGGGCATCTCACTGGCTTTCTCCAGCATGCTGTTGTCCTATTACCTAATCACTCCGAAGAAGCGGAATCAGGACCATCAAGGCTGAGTCGTAGCAACCTAATCCGGAGACTGGGGAAAATCCATGTTCAAGTACCTGTTCGCGCGTGCCGAGGACGTTCCTCCCGGAACCGCCGCCATCTATTTCGGGTTCTCGTCCATCGTCTGGTTCGTGATCGGTACCGGGCTGGGCTCGTTCAACGCCTCCAAGCTCGCCTTCCCCGACATGGTCACGGGCAACGAGTGGTTCGCGTTCGGCCACATGCGCCAGGTGCACGTCCACGCGGTGATCTTCGGCTGGATCTCGATGGCCTTCGCGATGGCCATGATGTACATCACGCCGGCCCTGGGCAACACCAAGCTGTGGTCCGAGAAGCTCGGCGTGTGGAACTGCTTCCTCTGGAACCTGGGCCTCACGCTGGGCCTGACCGTGCTCTGGGCCGGCATGACCTCGGGACGCGAATACTCCGACTTCCCCTGGTTCATCGACATCTACATCGCGCTGTGCATGTTCCTGCCGCTGGCCACGAACGTCTGGATGACGATCATCAAGCGCCGCACGCAGGGCATCTACACGACGAACTGGTTCTTCGCGGCCTCGACCTTCATGGTCGTCATCGTGTTCCTGGTCGGCAACGCGCCCGAGTTCTTCCACCTCACCGGGCTGACCGAGGGCTACCTCACCTGGTGGTTCGCGCACAACATCCTGGGCCTGTGGATCACCCCGGTGGCCGCGGCCATCGCGTACTACACCATCCCCAAGGTCACGGGCAACCCGCTGTACTCCCATCGCATCGGCCACCTGCACTTCTGGTCGGTGGTGGTGTTCTACTCGACGCCGGCCGCGCACCACCTGATGTCCGCGCCGCTGCCCGAGTGGCTCAAGTCGTTCGCGTCGGTCGAGGGCGTGCTGATCCTCGTGCCGGCGATCGCCTTCGTCTCCAACCTCATGCTCACGATGCAGGGCAAGTGGTACATGTTCGTCGAGAATCTCGAAGTGCGCTTCACGATCACCGGCGTGCTGATGGCCATCCCGCTCAACATGCAGGGCGGGTTCCAGCAGACGCGCGCGATCAACTGGTACATCCACGGCACGGGCTGGATCGTCGCGCACGCGCACCTGGCGCTGCTGGGTTTCTCGACCTTCCTCGAGGCCGCGGCCGTGTACTTCGGCCTGCAGACCATCATGCGCCGCAAGCTCTACTCGCTGACGCTGGGCAACATCCATTTCTGGCTGCTGCTGATCGGCTTCACGATCTACTGGGTCTCGATGACCATCGCCGGCCTGATCCAGGGCGCCGGCAAGATCTACGAGGTGCCCTACATCGACGTGGTGATCGCCGAGCACCCGTACATGATCGCCCGCTGGATCGGCGGCACGATGGTCTTCACCGGCAACATCCTGTGGCTGATCAACATGTGGCTGACCGCCCGCGAAGGCACGGTCGTGCCCAGCGGCCGCATGCCGCATGAACTCGCCTACGAACGCTAGACCGCCAAGACCGCGCAACGCATCGCAGAGGACGCAAAATGGCATTCCGCGAATACAAGATCGGCGCTCGCATGTTCGGACTCGCGCTGGCGAGTTCGATGTTCATCACCCTGGTCATGCCGACGCTGGACATCCGCTCGGTCGGCTCCACCGACATCGCGCTGGACAAGCAGCTGGCCGCCGGGCGCGAGACCGGGTTCAACCTCGACGATCCGTTCCTGCTGGGCAAGAACAAGCCGCTCAAGGTGCTGCTCCATGCCGATCCCAAGACCAACGCGCCGCTGGATGCGCCCCGCTACGTCTACGTGTTCCAGGCGGGCACGTCATTCCCCAGCGGCATCCTGCATCCGGTCACGCTGGGCGAGAACCAGGCCAAGCTGAGCGAGTCGCAGGGCCAGATCTCCGCCGCCGACAAGACCGTCGGCGCGGTCTTCGCCGTCGCGCATGGGGCCATCGACGGCAAGGAATACCCGTTCATCGAGAACCTGACGGCCACCAGGGGCTGGACGCCGGCCGACATCCTGCAGGTGTCCAAGGACGAGGACGTCGCGCACGTCGGTGCGGGCAAGACGCTGTTCGTGCGCGAGGGCTGCTGGTGGTGCCATACCCTGCTGCCCGAGGAGACGCAGGACTGGCAGGTGTTCGGCGCGCCGCCGGCCCTGGGCGACTTCAACGGCGAATCGCCGACGGCCTTCGGTTCCGACCGCAAGGCGCCCGACCTGCTGCACGTGGGTTCGCGCAACAGTTCGCGCGAGTGGCTGATGATGCACTTCTTCAACCCGCGGCTGGTGCAGACGCACTCGATCATGCCGCGCTTCGATTACCTGTGGGGCAAGACCGACGCCGACGGCCACCCGATCGACTTCGACAAGTGGCGCACCGAATACCTGGAATACCACGACGGCAAGCGCGTGGTGCCGCCGGAGGTGCCGACCTACGCGAAGGACTCGGAGATCCGCTACCTGATCGATTTCATCCTGAGCTTGAAGTAGGGGGACGCAGCATGGCTTTTACGTGGAACCGACCGCTGCAGACGCTCAGCGATGACGCTGCGAACAAGAGGGCGGAGGCGGTCTGGGAGGGCGAGAGCCTGGGCGGACTCACCGAGGACAACAATCGCCTTCCGCAGCCCATCGTGGCCCTGCTGATCCTCACGGTCTTCACGGCCTTCGCGATCACCTTTCCGCTCTGGGGGCAGCGTCCCAACGCCGCCATCTACGTCAACTACGTCAAGTCGATGAGCGATCCGCGCATCGCGGCGATCGCCGACGACGATGCGGCCATGGCCGAGATCGTCAAGGTCAACAAGGGCGCCGACGGCGGCAAGTGGGACGCGCTGCTCGAGCGCCATCCGGTGTCGATGGACGACCTGCGCATCATCCGCCCGCAGATCGAGGCGCTGATGGCCAAGGGCGTCGACCTGTCCGAGTACAACGTCCTGGGCGACCGCGTGCAACTGGCCAACTTCGAGGGCAATTTCGTGCCCGACGGCAAGGGCGGGGTGCGGCGCGAGCGCAAGCAGCCTTGGTGGGACAAGGGCTACTTCATCGACATCTTCTTCATCGTCTTCTTCTTCACCGGCGTGACGATCACCATCAAGCGCCTGCCGCCCACGAGCTGGGAACCGGTCCACAACAAGGATCATTGACACGGCGCTTGTTTCGCGCAGCCCGGCCCGATGGGCTGCCGCGCCGCCCGAACCCGATAGGAGACGAACATGCTCGAGATCGACAACCCCCCGCTGGTCCTGTTATGCATCGTGCTGCTGGCGTTCCTGGCCCCGCAGATCTACAGCTTCTTCGTCGACAAGTTCGACAAGAACAAACCCCAGATCAAGTTCTGAGGGCGCCGTGCCGGAGCGGCGTACGCCCGTCCGGTACGCGCCACGCGACAAGGAAGCACCGACATGCTGTTCGAAACCGATACGACCACCAAGCAGGTACTGGAGATGTACGGGATCTGGTTCGCCTTCATCCTCGTGCTGCTGGCGGTCCTGTTCAAGCGCAACCGTCCCTGAGTGCGCCGCGATGTTCGCGGCTGCCGGTGCGCGGCGTCGCGTCGCGGCCGCGCGGCGGGTGTGAGGCTCGACCGATGCGCGTGCGCATCGTTGCAGGCAACGTAGAGAGACAGAAGGGGAATTCCATGCGGTTTCGTACGCGCGAGATGCTGCGCCGGCAGGCGCTGTTCGTCGCCGCCGCGCTGCTGGCGCTGGCCGGTGTAGCGCAGGCTGCCGAGTCGGACAAGGTGACGGTCAACATCAGCGCCGGCAAGCAGATCTTCCTCAACGGCAAGGACGACGTCTCGCCCTGCCAGAGCTGCCATGGCCCCAACGCGCTGGGCATCGACGAGCAGCAGACGCCGCGCCTGGCCAACATCGGCTACGCGTACATCGTCAAGCAGCTGACCAATTTCGCCCACGACGAGCGCGTCAACGTGCTGATGAACGTCATGGCCAAGGGCCTCACCGAGGAGGACATCCGCAACGTCGCGGCCTACCTCAACACGCTCGAGCCGGCCACCGAGTTCTCCGACCTGGCGGCGCTCAAGGCGGCCGGCAACGACATCGGCGAACCGTACCGCGGTCAGATACTGGTGCGCTATGGCGTCAGCGGCAAGGCGCCGGCCTGCCAGTCGTGCCACGGCTACAACGGCCGCGGGTCCGACCCCATCTATCCGCAGATCGGCCAGCAGAAGTACGTGTACCTCGTGAACCAGCTCAAGAACTGGCGCGATGGCAGCCGTGCCAATGACCCGCTCGGCCAGATGCGGGCCGTCGCCAAGAACCTCACGGACCAGGACATCTACGACGCGGCGGCCTTCCTGTCGCATGCACCCAAGAGCACGGCGGGGGACGGCTTCCTGCCCAACAACCAGAGCGTCCTGGGCAACCTGAACGTCGTTCGCTGAAAATCGCGAACCCCCGCGCCTGCCCGGCCCGTGCGCGATGGGCTGGCTGGGCGCCGGGCCCGGCAGATGCGGCGCCGATGCCGGCGCGCTTATGTTTCCACGAGGGGAACTTGCCTCCAGCCCGGTCGACTAAGCTTGAGTGCGGTGGTTTTGTCCTGGGCAAGGCGGCGCCGCCGCCCTGCGGGCAGGTGCCCGGGCGCAGAGGTGATCGAACATGATGGATGCCTGGAATCGGTTGAAGACGGGGGAGAAGGTCCTGTTCGGCTTTTTCGGCGTCCTGGGTATCGTCGCCGTCCTCAACTACGTGGTGCTGGAGTGGTGGCGCCAGACGTCGCACCAGCAGATGTTCCCGATCCGCACGCACTACGACTTTGCGGGCGAGGGCTTCCAGGGCTCGGTGCTGTTCCGCAAGAACAATTGCTCCTCGTGTCACCGGGCGATCGGCAACGGCACCAGCATGGGCCTTGACCTGGACGGCATCGGCTCGCGCCGCGACCTGCCCTACCTGGTCGCGTTCCTGCGCGACCCGGAGGCCACCTACCGGAGCAAGACCGTGGAGCACGGGGCCCCGCCCAAGGATGCCGCGTACGTGTCGCAGTTGCCGCTCGAGGACCAGCACGCGATCGCCGTCTTCCTGTCGCAGCTCAAGGCCGATCGCGGTGGCGCGTCGGCGCAGCTTCCCCCGCCGGGCCAGTCCAGTTTCATCGACGCGATGCTCGATACCTGGGTGCCCGACAGCTGGCGCGTCCTGTTCTCCGATGTGCGCAAGCGGGATAATGCGCGCGATGGTGCGACGCCCGGTGGCGCACCAGGCAATACCCAAGGAAAAGGCAATGAGCATTGAGTTGAGCAAGGATCAGCGCGAGGATTACACCCGCTACACGTTGTGGTTCATCTACCTGTGCATCATCTACAGCATCATCGGCTTCGGCTGGGGCGCGCTGATGGGCGGCATCAAGCCGTTCCGCGATTTCGTCGAATACTCGGCCTTCGGCAAGTTCATCGTGCTGGCCCATGCCCACATCAACCTGCTGGGCTGGGTCGAGATGGCCATCTTCGGCGCGCTGTATTACGTCGTGCCGCGCCTGGCCGGCCGGCCCATCTACAGCGTCAACCTGGTCAAGGTGCATTTCTGGATCCACAACTTCGGGCTGGTCGGCATGGTCGTGTTCTTCTCGCTGGCCGGCCTGATCGGCGGATTGCCCAACGGCACCGATCCCGATGCGCCGGCGCGCACGGTCTCGCACCTGCTGGCGTTTGCGGGCATCTTCGGCACCCTGGTGCTGCTGGCCAACTGCATCTGGGGCTACAACCTGTTCCGGACGGCGGCCGGATGGCAAGCGCGCCAGCAGCAGCAGGCCTAGGCGGCACCCGCGGCCACCGCGCCGGGCGGCGCGGGGCCCCGGACCCGGAGCGAGCTCGAGACACCGATGCGGCAACCACCCTCGCCCAAGCTCGATCTGAGCATCGAGGGCATGCGCAGCCAGGAGTTCAGCGAGGCGGTGTTCGCGTTCCTGCTGGTGGGCATCTTCGTCTTCTCGGTGATCGTCGTCATCCTGTGGTTCAGCAAGAACCGCCCCAATGAGGCGCGCTTCGGCGAAAAGGCGATGTTCATGGCCATCGTGATGGGCATCCTCGTGGCGGTGGTGTTCGGTGCGCTGCAGATGGTCGGCGGTATCCTTTTCTAGGGAGCGATTCCATGAAGACCGGCACGATGGCATTCCCGCGGCGCACCGCCGCGATGGTCCTGCTGGCGGCGGCAGCAGCCTGCGGCTGCAGCAAGGACGACAGCTACGGCGGCGTCTTCCGCGGCCTGGCCATCGGCAGCCCGGCGCCCAGCCTGCCGACCAAGACCCTGGCCGATGTCGGCGGCGACCTGAGCCGGATCACCACCTACCGCCAGCCCGACCCGCGCATGTACGAATACTCGGTTGACCAGGCCCTGAAGCTGCGCATGCCGATCATCCTCGAGTTCGCCACCCCGGGGCATTGCACGCCCTGCGACGAACAGCTCCAGGTGACCAAGGCGCTGCTCGAGAAGTACCACGACCGCGTGGTCTTCATCCACGTCGACCAGTACGAGAACCCGCAGGCCTACAAGGCCTACCGGGTGATGGGCGACCCGTGGACGTTCGCCATCGACCGGGACGGCATCGTGCGCCAGCAGAACCCGGGCAAGATGCTCTACGGCGAGATGGACCTGGCGATCCAGAAGATCCTGCCGGCGGGCGCTCCGCGCTCGTGACGATGGCCGCGGCGCCAGTCCTCGGGCCGTCGTGAAGCCGGTCGTCCTCGTGCCCGACCGCCAGGGCGCGCTGTGGGACCTGCTGCTGTACGTGCCCACCGTCGTCGCGCTGGCCTCGATCGCCGCCAGGCTCTGGTACGTCGACGAGCACGTGAGCGCCTATGTGCTGGCGTTCCTGGCGAGCTTCTTCCTGCTGGTCGGGGCCAACCGGATACTCAAGACGCGCCTGATGCTGCTGCCCTCCGCACCGGTGCGGCTGGACGTCGGCGCCGGCACGCTCTCGGTGGTCACGCGCGACGGAACATCGATCGACCTCGTGAAGAACCAGAAGGTCTATGCCGACCTGGCCGGCCGCTCGTTCGGGATCTCGGGCCTGGACGGGCGCGGCCAGCGCCTGCAGTACGTGTTCCACCGCGCCCAGTTCGCCGACGATGCGAGCTACGCCGCGGTGCAGGCGGCCATAGGACGCCTGGCCAAGCCCGCGCGTTAGCGTTGGATTTCGCTGATGTGGTGCTCCCTCTCCCGCAAGGCGGGTGAGGGCGGGGGAGAGGGCGCCTGCCTACTTGCGCCGCCGCCGGCGCGCTACGTCCCACGCCATCGCCCCGATCAGGCAAGCCACGACGCTGCACAGTCCTATCGTTATCCAGCCCTCCACCTGCGGGCTCACGAGGCCGCCGACCATCATGTGCGCCACGAAGGTCATCAGGAAGAGCGAGCTGGCCGCAACCAGAACGTAGATCAGGATTTCCTTGCCCATCGTGCGATCCCGTTTCCTGGAGCGTGCCGCGCCTTCGTCAGGGCCCTTGCCCCGGCCTGCACTAGCCGCGGATGATGCCGCCCGGGCCGGTCGGCAGGCCCGGTGGCGGCTCCTGGGGCGCCGGGTGCAACTGCAGCAGGACCCCGGCCGCCTGCAGGGCCAGCGTCTCGGCGCGCGCGCCACCGAGGACGGCGAAATTTTGCGAGATGACCCGATTCTCCGGGTTCTTGGGATCGAACAGCACGTAGTCGATGCCGCGCAGGTTGGACAGGAACAGGTCCTGGTCCGTCACGCCCGGCGGCAGCGGCAGCACGCTGCAGCGGCAGGCGATCGTCGTGCGGCCGGGCCACTGGCTGGCGACGCGGGGCCCGCTGCGGGCCTTGTCCTGCTCGGTGGGCGGCCCCGGCTGCGCCGAAGGCGGATGCGCCTGCTGGATCGAGGAGGCCAGCGTGTCGATCAAGCGGTCCTGCGCCGAGAGCTCGGCGCCGCGCTGGAGGCGCTCGTAGCGCGTGCGGTCCGCGGACAGGAATGCCGTCGACAGCACCACCAGCAAGGCGAAGGCGACGCCGCGCTGGCCGACGAATCCCCCGGCCCCGCCGACGCGCACGCGCAGCAGCAGCGGAAAGCCCCAGTAGAGGAGCAGCGCGAGCACCAGCAGGGTGCAGGTCGCGTCCCCGGCGAGCAGCGCGATCAGGCCGCCGAGCGCGAGCGTGGCCAGCAGGCGGTCCGCGCGCAGATTTGCGCGCACGAACCACAGCGTGGCTGCCCAGCCCAGCAGCATCAGTGCGCCCAGGATCCAGGAAAGCGTGTCGCCCAGGCTGGACTCGGGGCGCACGCCGAACACGCCCCCGGACAGGCCGGTGAGCGGATTGACGAGCCACGCCTGCAGGCGCCAGCCCGCGGCCAGCAGGACGCCGATCAGCGTGGCGATGCCGATGCCGGCCAGCACCTGGACGCGTTCGCTGCCCGGCACGAGGCTCGCCCCGGCGGAGGGCACGGGTCGATCGCGCAGCCAGGCCAGCGCCAGCGCGAGTGGCAGGGCCAGTCCCGCCGGATGCAGCGTGGCCGCCGTCAGGCACAGCAGCAGCTGCGCGAAGTAGGTCCCGCCGAAGCGGATCCGGCTCGCACGGTAGCCCTGGTCGGCCCAGGCACCGAGGGCAAAGGTGAGCAGCAGGAAGGGACCGATCGCGATGGTGTCGATCGCCGCGACGACCAGCGGGCAGAGCAGCATCAGTCCGGAGGCCAGCAGCGGCGACTCGGCATCACCGCTCTGGCGGCGCCAGCGAAAGAGCGCGATCACGGCGGCCAGCAGCACCACCAGCGTGCACAGCTTGGCGGCCAGCAGGCTGCCCGAGAACAGCACGCCGGCGGGGATGAGGTACACCGCGCGGAAATCCGGTACGCCCAGGGTGACGATCGGCGAGGCCACCGCATCGGCGATCGACCACAGGAACAGGACCGCGCGCGCGGTGGCCTCGTCCAGGCCGTACGGTCCGCGCTCGAGCAGCGTGGTCATCGCCAGCGCCCAGAGGACGAGCGCCGCGACGAGCCAGAGGACCTGGACGGATGGTGCGGCCCGATGCGGCACGATATCCGACGCCCGCACGAGGTCTTGCTCGGGGTCACTTACCGGGTTGGGGCTCGCATCGTCCTGCATGTGTGGCCTGAGAATTAATTTGCTGCGGTGCCCATTTGGCTCGCGTGGAGTGCGTTGCAACATGAACGCGTCCCCAATGGCAGAGGGCTCTTGCACGGTCGGATCGCTGATCGACCCCGCGCCGCGGTGCGCAACAGCCGCAGCGATTGTATCGGTGATGTCCCTTGTGTCGCGAGGGGACAACGATGCGACCGAAGATTTGACTAGTAAAAAAAAAACACACCTCTTATGATCCGCGAGTTGCGCGAGGCCGCCATGACTCAAGAGCGGCTACCTCATCGACCGGCTTGGAGTGGGTAGAAGCCGGTCAGGGCGTCAACACCCACACCTACATCCCGCAGGAGGAGCTTCATGACTCTACGACGCGTCGCACGTTGGCTGGCTACACTCGTTGCCACCGGCGCTGCCTGGATTGCGTTCTCGGCGCCGGCACAGGCGGTACCTGTGTTTGCGCGGCAGACCGGCCACAACTGCGAGGCTTGCCACACGAGCCCGCCCGAGCTGACCGCGTATGGCCGCGAGTTCAAGCTCAACGGCTACACCTTCGGTGATGCACAGCCGTTCCCCATCGCCGTCGGCGTCATGGCGTCCATCGAACACGTCGCCGACAACGTCGATCACAGCACCGGCGGCAAACTCTGCAACCCCTGTGGCGAGGCCCACGTCGACCAGGCGAGCATCTACTTCGGTGGCAAGATCACCGACAACATCGGCGTGTTCGGGCAATGGACCTTCGCGCCCAACGGCAGCGGGAACAACGGCCCGGTAGGGGAAGGTGGCACCGGCCCCTGGTCCTCCGCGGAAGACAACACCGAAGTCCGCTGGATCCACCGCTTCTCGTCCACGGGATCGGGCGAGGACGACACCGTCATCGGTTTCGACATCAACAACAACCTGACCATGCAGGACGTCTGGGCCACGGTTCCCGCGTGGCAGTTCCCCGGCTGGTTCGCCAACAGCCAAACCGGTTTCACGCCGGTGGCTTCTCCGCTCATAGACGGTGCGCTGGGGCAGCGCGCCATCGGCATCGGCGGCTACGTCTGGTGGAAGAAGCAGATCTACTTCGAGCTGAGCGAATACCAGAAACCCTGGGGCTCGTTCAGCTGGCTCGTCAACGGCTCCGGCAACAACCAGTGCCCGGGCAGTGCGCAGATCGTATCGGGTTGCGCACCCTCGGACGTGCTCGACCACTGGAACCCGTATTTCCGCCTGGCCTACAGCCATGACTGGGACTACAACTCGCTGATGATCGGGGCCTTCGGCCTGTACGCCAAGCAATATTGGGATGCGGCGTACAACACGCCGCTGGGTGTCGAGGAGAGCTTCGGGTTCCACACGCCGGGCGATGCCACCAGTTCGTACCGCGACCTGGCGGTCGATTGGCAGTTCCAGTACAACCGCAACGAACCCTGGATCGGGACGATCGCCGGCTCGTTCATCCACGAGACCGCCTCCATCGGCCCGCAGTTCGCGAACGGGCTTTCGTCCAACCCCAGCGACACCCTCAACGAGTTCAAGCTGCGCGGCACGGTCTACTACGAGCGTACCTACGGCGTGTCGTTGGCCGTCACGAACCTGACGGGCGATCCCGATGCGATCCGCTACGGACAGGGCGGCGCGGGCGGTTCGGCCACCGGTTCGCCGTCGAGCCGCTATTACGACCTGGAACTCGACTACGTGCCCTTGCAGAACATGAAGTTTCTCCTGCATTACACCGACTACCAAAAACTCAACGGTGGCAAGGGTAATTTCGATGGCCTGGGCAACAACTCCACCGGATCGAACCTGCTGATTCTGGGCATCTGGTGGGACTATTGATAACCGGCCGCCCAGGAGACTACACATGGAGACGAATATGACGCGGAATGCATCGCGAGCGGCCAAGGTTCTGTCCGGCGTTGTGCTGGCCATGATGACGACCTTCGCTTCTGCGGATGACGGCATGGCGGCGACCCCCGGTGCGGCTGCGGCAGCGCCGGGCGCCAGCCCCCTGGCCATCAAGCTGGCGCCCGAGCGCGCCCATTACCTGGTGAACAAGTGGTGCTCGGCCTGCCATGGCTACTACGGCCGCAGCATCGCCCCGACCTTCCCCAACCTGGCCGGGCAGAGCGCCGAGTACATCGCGCAGGAACTGCAGTACTTCCACAACCTGACCCAGGACGACCGGGCGATCACCCACGAGTCGTGGATCGAGCAGTGGTTGATCAACATCACCGGCCTGCGCAGCAAGTATCGCTACGACGATGCCCCACGCAACGAATTCCGTGCCTGGGACTTCATGAAGGGCGTGGCGCGCGACCTCGATCCGCCGACGATGCAGGCGCTGGGCGAGTATTTTGCCAAGCAGACGCCCGCGCCGGGCAAGATCGTCAATACCGGTGACATCGCCCGCGGCAAGACCCTGTACCTCGAAGGGGACGCGGACAAGGGGCTGATCGCCTGCCAGAGCTGCCATGGTCCGGAAGCCAAGGGCCAGGGGCCGATCCCGCGCCTCGCCGGCCAGCATGCCGATTACGTGTACCTGCAACTCAAGTACATCCAAAAGGGCACGCGCAACGTCGAGCAGATGCAGGCGCTGATCACCAACCTGAACGAGGCGGACTTCAAGGCGCTGGCTGCCTACGTTCAGTCGCTCAACTGATCCAAGGTTTCACGCAGTAAGGGCCCTGGCAGGCTTCCCTACCCGGAAATCCTGCCGCAGGAAAAAAGGCGGCGGACCCATAGGTCCGCCGTTTTTTTTCGCGCGACCGGTGGGCATCGATCCGCGCCGCCGCGCCACCGATCCATTGCGTGCCTACATCGCGTGGTGCAGTCGCGGCAGGATGAAGAACCATGCGACGATCGCGGCGATCACGTTGAAGACCACCACCGCGACGAGCATTTGCATCCAGAAGCGAGGCCAGTTGATGCCGCCTGGCGCAGGCCGGTGACGCTGCCGCGCCGGCACTGCGCCCGACGCGTGGCTTTGATGCTCACCGCTCGCGTGCTGCTCGCCGCACGCTGGCGCAACCGGCCCACGCGCTCGCGGTGGCGTGCCTTGGCCGGGAGTCATTGGCGAGGGAGGGGTCACGGCACGAATCTAGCGCGAATCCATTAAACTCTGCTATTTGATGCGTTGCATTATGCTTACGCATCAGTAGCAATTTGGCCCACCCGGTACCGCGCCGTCCGCGGCCTTGAAACCGGCGGCATCGCGCCGCCGACGCATCATGAAAGGCTGAGAAAACGCCATGTCCTCGAGTACAACGTCCGTCGTGCCGGAACAACCCGGCATGGATCCGGAACGCCGTGCGGCCATCGCCGCCACCTGCGTGGTAGGCGGAGTCGGTTGCGCCGCCGCTGCGCTGCCCTACATCGCTTCCTGGGGCCCGTCCGAGCGCGAGAAAGCCGCCGGCTCGCCGGTCGATGTCGACATCTCCGCCATCGCGCCGGGCAAGATGAAGATCGCCGAGTGGCGCGGCAAGCCCATCTGGCTGCTGCGCCGTACCCCGCAGATGATCGCCTCGCTGCGCACGGACACGAGCCTTCTCGCCGACCCCGACTCGCTGCGCACCGCCTACCCGACACCCGCCTATGTGCTCAAGGATCCGGCGCTGCGCTCGATCAAGCCCGAGATGCTGGTGCTGGTGGGCATCTGCACGCACCTGGGCTGCTCGCCCAGCGGCCCGTTCGCCGCGGAGGAGAGTCCGCTGCTGGGCGATGAACCCGGTTTCGCCTGCCCCTGCCATGGTTCGACCTACGATCTGGCCGGACGCGTGTTCAAGAACAAGCCCGCCGCCGACAACCTGGCCGTCCCGCCGCATCGCTACCTCGATGAGACCTCGATCCGCATAGGCGAACCCACGAAGACTTGAGCGGGAAGAATGCCGGTGCGCCGTGGTTTGTGCCAAGCAGGCGAACACGCCACCGGCCGATTGATGATGGATCGATTGGTGATGGATCGATTGATCGACACGGGCGAAGCTGGTGGCGTGCCACCAGCCTCGTCGCCAAGCGCGAAAGTTGTCAAGGCCGCGGGGGGTGTTCGAGAGGGGTCGCAGACCTCCCTCGAAGCCGATCCTCCGGTTTTCCGGTCGCCCGCCCCGATGCCATCGAAGCTGACGACGTAAACCCATTAGAGAAAGGCCAATATGGGATTGCACGAGACGAAGTACAAGGGACTCCTGGGCTGGGTCGACAGCCGTGTCCCGTTCGTGATGAATGCCTGGCGCGTGCACATGGTGGAGTACTACGCGCCGAAGAACTTCAACTTCTGGTACTACTTCGGCTTTCTCTCGATGGTCGTCCTGGCCATCCAGCTGATCAGCGGCGCGTTCCTCGCCATGCACTACAAACCCGACTCGCTGATGGCATTCTCGTCGGTCGAGTTCATCATGCGCGAGGTGTCCGGCGGCTGGTTCATCCGCTACATGCACTCGACCGGCGCCTCGTTCTTCTTCATCGTGGTCTACCTGCACATGTTCCGCGCGCTGATGTACGGCAGCTACCGCACGCCGCGCGAGATCCTCTGGCTGGTGGGCTGCTGCATCTTCCTGGCGCTGATGGCCGAGTCCTTCTTCGGCTACCTGCTGCCCTGGGGCCAGATGAGCTTCTGGGGCGCGCAGGTGATCATCAACCTGTTCGACTCCATCCCGGTGATCGGTCCGGACCTGTCGACCTGGATCCGCGGCGATTTCGTCGTCGGCGACGCCACGCTCAACCGCTTCTTCGCGATGCACACGATGATGATCCCGACCATCCTGCTGGGGCTGGTGGTGGTGCATGTGCTGGCGCTGCACGACGTGGGTTCCAACAACCCGGACGGCATCGAGATCAAGGACAAGCGCGGCCCGGACGGGATACCGCTCGACGGCATCCCCTTCCACCCGTACTACACGGTGCACGACATCTACGGCCTGGGCTTCTTCCTGCTCGCCTTCTTCGGGGTCACCTTCTTCGCCCCGGAGATGGGCGGGGTGTTCCTCGAGGGCAACAACTTCAACCCGGCCGATCCGCTGCAGACGCCGCTGCACATCGCACCGCTGTGGTATTTCACGCCGTACTACTCGATCCTGCGCGCGACCACGGCGGGCTTCCTGATCTGGATCGCGCTGGCGGTGGCGGGGCTGGGCGCGCTCACCTACTTCAGCGTGCGTGGCATGCGCCTGCGCCTGGCCGTGGCCGGCATCACGGCCGTCCTGCTGGCCCTGCTCGTCGTACCCAAGGTGCAACTCGATGCGAAGGTCTGGGGCGTCGTCATGATGGGCGCCTCCGTCGTGATCCTCATGGGGCTGCCGTGGTTCGACCAATCGCCGGTCAAGTCGATGCGCTACCGGCCGGCCTGGCATCGGGCCGTGCTGCTGGTATTCATCGCCGCCTTCCTGGTCCTGGGCGTGCTGGGTCTGCTCCCGCCCACCCCGCTGCGCACGGCGGTCTCGCAGGTCGGCACCATCATGTATTTCGGCTTCTTCGTGCTCATGCCCTGGTGGAGCCGCATGGGCGAATTCAAGCCCGTGCCCGATCGCGTCCAGTTCGCGGCGCACTGAACCGGCAGCCAACGAACATGAAGAACATCTCTGGTTTTGGAATTTCCCTGCGGGCAGGTTTCGGCGCGGCGCTGCTGGCCATCGCGGCTTGCCTGGGCGCACCGGCTGCCGGGGCCGCCGAGGCCCCGATCGACCACTGGCCCACCGACCACCAGTACGACAAGGCGTCCTTGCAACGCGGGGCGCGCCTGTTCGTCAACTATTGCCTCAACTGCCACAGCGCGCGCCAGATGCGCTGGAACCGACTGCGCGATATCGGCATCGACGACGCGCAGATCAAGTCGCAACTGATCTTCGGCGACCAGAAGGTGGGCGACCTGATGACGGTGTCGATGAACCCGGTGGACGCCAAGCTCTGGTTCGGCAAGGTGCCCCCCGACCTGTCGGTCATCGTGCGCGGGCGCAACACCGACGAGCACCGCGGCACCGACTACATCTACTCGCTGTGGCGCGGCTTCTATCGCGACCGCACCACGCTCACCGGCTGGAACAACGTGGTGTATCCGAACATCGCGATGCCCAATGTCCTTTGGCAGCGCCAGGGCCCGCGCGTGGCGACGATCACGCGGGTGGAACCCGACGATCACCCGCCCGCCGGCGGTACGCCCGGCGGCCTCGTGCGCACCGTCTCGGTCTTCGATGCGAGCGGCTACGCCGAGGTGAGCCGCAAGTCCGTCGACGGCGGTGCCACCGGCGAGGAGGTGAGTTTCACCCCGCTCGACCCGGCCGCCGCCAAGGCCTTCGACGGCGACGTCGCCGATCTGGTCGGCTTCCTCAATTGGATGTCGGAGCCCACGGCCGAGGCGCGCTACCGCATCGGCGTATGGGTGATGGGCTTTCTCGTCGTGTTCCTGCTCGTCGCCCGCTGGCTCAACAAGGTCTACTGGCGCGACATCAAGTAGCAGGCAACGCATG
>Ga0116231_10003526_pt1 | contig 32442 bp, 19 predicted proteins | sample S1TSphgellanicum_2_FD_89695 | JGI IMG/M metagenome (GOLD analysis project Ga0116231, IMG submission 89695) | Host-associated microbial communities from peat moss isolated from Minnesota, USA - S1T2_Fd - Sphagnum magellanicum MG | ecosystem: Host-associated > Plants > Peat moss > Unclassified... | reverse complement strand
TTTTCACATTTTCTACTTCTCAAAATATTGGGTGGTAATAATAATAAGTTGAAGCAATATTGCTTATATTCCTAGTGTCCTACCCTATGGGTTATTTACTAAATTCCCAATAGAAAATAGTTAGTTATTTATTTCTTCCATTATTGAGAATATTGAGCACATGTATACATATTACTTTACATTTGTGCACATGTATGTATTTTAAAATATAAATTTCCAGTTTTTTTTTTTTTTTTTGGCCCTGAACAGGAACAACCCTTATTTAACTGGATTTTTTTCTCCAAAAAGAGCATTAAAAAATAAAATTTCAAAAATGAAATGATTTTAGAGGGTTTTCCAATTGCCAGAAGTGAGAAAAAAAAAATAGTAAAAATCATCAGATTTCTATACTTGGTTTTCAGTGTGTAGCCATAAATATATAGAAGGTTGAGTAGAGTCTGGTACTTCATATGTGGTTATAGACATATTTGGCTAAATCTTATTAGGGAGGATCGCCATAAATTTCTACGTCTTCATATGGATAATCGCCACTTAAGCTATATTTTAAAATTCCTCAAAAAAAACTGAGTTACAGGAATTACTATTCCTCATGTACTCATGTACTGTACGGTATCCACGCCATGTCCTGCAGTGTTCAGGGTACATGACCCCCAACGGCTATGTGACGGACGGACGGATTGCGTCCGTCCGTCCGCCGACGCCGACCTTCTGTCTTCTCTCTCCTTCTACTCGGGAGTTGTGTGCGCGTCCGTTGCTGCTGCACTGCTGTCTTGCTCTGCTGCTGTGTTTTTTTCCCATCGTCGTGTCGCGTTTCTTCTCTCCCAGTCGGGGTTTTAAGACTGGGTCTTACAACTTTTTTTTCTTTTCCCTTGAATAGGGTCAACTTGTTCGCTTGCTTTTTTTCGTAAGCTCTTCAATCTGATGTTGCAAAATTGGGTTCTTTGTCGCCTTTTGTTTTTTTTTGGTTCTGGGAATCTGTTAGCGGAGCTTTTTGTGTTCGGCCATTTAGATAGAGAGAGAGAGAAAAAAAATCCCGCATTGCCAAACACTTGAGTCTGAAAATACTTCTCTCCTTTTGTTGAGCTCGTTGGAGGTCATGTTTTTTTCTGGCGACGACTGGATGTATGCGCGCGTGCACATAGACTCCTTTTGATCTACCAGTCTCGTCTTTGTCTTCTGTGAGATCCAGGGTCGTTGTAGAACTGTTGGAGTCGTGACCACATGCATGTACTGGTATGGAGAAGAAAGCTATTGTACCGGGACCGGGAGACCTGGGAGCGGAAGAGACGCTGCAGACACAAATACTAGACACGGTGTTGTCTAGGGTGCCGAATTCGGTTAGCCGTGGTGATAACAACAATCTGGAGATCACCCCACCTTTAAAGAAATGCAGGCTGTGGAGTTCGTCGCAGCAGACTATGGTATCGGAAGAAGCAGTGGAAGCCGTAGTAATATCTAGTGCGGTCTCGATCTTACCCATCCAAGCGACTTCTTCTTCTTGTGCCTGTGCACCGGAAGCGTCGTTGTTGCAGTCTCAGACCATTGTTGCTGGTTGCAGGTCAGTTGACCTTCTTAAGGACTGGAAAGAACAACGGTTCTGTCAGGATCGTGAGTGTTCCACAGACTCTGAAGCAGCTCCACTGCTACCAGCCGTTTCCTTTGAGGGCGTGTCAAGGCCCGAGAGTCACATTTTGCAGACAGAAACGAGTGAGGAATGCGTATCGCTGTCCAGAAGTGAAAGAATCAATCTGGAAGATGTATGTGTCGAGATTGTGACTAGCACATCTCCGGGTTTCGTCATTGAACTTGCTGAAGGCTCCAGACTTCAACCGAATAGAGGAAAAAATCCGGAGGAGGATTTTTGTTGCGGATTTCCATCTTCGAGCAGCAGCATTGGCCTTAAGCCAGTGAGGAGAACCGCAGAGGACCTAGACCCATGTGCGGCGGACGAGGATGCGTCACTCCTTTCTCCTAAAAAGTCCATCTTAGCGCCTCAGACGGTAGTAGCAGAAGGATCTTGCTCGCCGAGAACACCGCCCAAAAGACCAAGTACCGATCAAGAAATACCCGGAGCACCGGTGAAAGCACGCGAGGAGAGGCCGCCCCGGAACCTGCGTCTGCAAGGCCGTGCTCGCCGCAAATTGCTCTTCGACAATCTGTAGCAGCATTTCTTCCTGAACACTGTCGAAGCAGAAAAATGTCGCATACTGTACATTAGGACTGCCGTTGTAGATACTTCTTTTTCAATACTTGTACAACAGAGAGAACAATGGGATGATGGGTTGTTGTGCGAATTTCATGACGGAGTGATTTCAGTGTCTCCAAGCTGCCATGCCCCTGTTTTTCATTGTGTCAAGAAAGAGAATGTCTAACATGATTCACTTCCCCGCAGGCTCCAGTTTGGTAAGGTCACAATCAAATCTAGTCTCAACAATGGACAGATCATGCATGAACAATTGTTCAAAAGGATGCTGCAAAGTTTGATTCTTGTGGAATAATTTCATGCTTCACTTCATGACTTTGCAAGACTGTTTTGCTTATGCAATTCAGGCTCTCGACTATGTTGGATTACTTGTTCACAACAAGCTTTAGGTGAAACTTGGTACCATGAACATGTGCATTTGTTCTTTTGGCTTTTGGTGAAAGGTGAACTCAATATGTTGCGCTTGCTTCTTCTGCATTCAAATCTGCAGAATACATTTCTGGAGTTAGAGGGTGATAGGAGGACTGGTACTGTTACTTGATTTTCAGATTCTTTATGGTGGGTGCTTGGCAGGCATCACTCATTTAGGCCATGGCTGCTTTGCTGAAGCTCCACCTTAACACTGGATTGCTCTCAGGCTGAACTCATTTGTGTCATAGCTGCTTTGCTGGAGCTCCACCTTAATATCTACCAGATTGCTCTCATGTTCAATTTTCCAAGAAGCTGGTTGGTGTTGGTTCTTGCATGTACTTATAGTTGCTGACTTTCTTCTTTTTGTTTTAGCAAATGAAAAGAAACCTTTGGAAGCTTCAAGATCTGTTCAATGTTTTTGTCTCTGATATGTGCTTTGATGGAGGTTTTGATCTTAGGAAGTCAAGGGGGAATGAGTACAAAAGGAGTCCATTCTGAGATTATAGAAGCAGGGTCATCAAGGGTGAGGTGAAGGATGAGCCACAAAACTCTCAAAGATGACTTCTCACTTTCATGGTGAGAAAATCTCTTCAGATGATGTATGCCAACTGCATCTCACTGTGACAACAAATATCTCACTCTGTTTGCTATTTCAACATCTTTACAGAAGAGAACTATGCAAACCCCACATGGTAGAGTGAAAACAATCCACCTTCACAATTTTAAATTCTTTTATATTTCTGTGATAATGATGATTACACATTGTTGTTTTTGTTATCAACCCCGGCATGCTTGTTGGTTCTGTTTTCTATTACCAGCAGACCAACCCAGGCATGCTTGTCAGTTCTGTTTTCTATTACCAACAGACCAACCCTGCCACCAGCCACAAAATCATCTGGTCAGAGTATGTACAACTCTGTTTTTAGAAGGATATATGACTGCAGCTGCACAACCATGGTAACACCTGCTCATGCTCCACAGAACCCTCTAAATCTGGATCAAATTTTGTACAAAGGGTGAGATGACTGACAATGATAAATCTGCCATGGTTGCGCCTGAACAGCCCAAGACTGCATTTGAGACCCATTGTGATTGAAGAAAGAGGTATGAGTCCCTGGAACTCCCACAAAAAATCCAAGTTTCTTGTCCATCCATGTCAAATGAGGTTTGGCTGCATAAATGTAGTACCTGACTGCAGCAACACAATCTGCAATTACCCTTGCCATAAGCAATGGGACTCCAATTCTGTAACTCAATGGTTGTTGAATTCTGTTTCAAAGATTCTATGTGACCTGATAGTTCAATGTGGCACTGTAGAGAAGCAGTCAAGCATTTCACCCTGTAAGTATCTGCCAAATTGTGGTGACATGGTGATACATTATTATGTTCAAAGAATCCTTTCAATGTCACAGCCACCAATGACAAGCAGCTTGTCTGTACCACAGCTAAAGCAAATGTATCTTCTGTGTTTATCTCATATTTGCAAACCCTCCTTTTATTCTGTTCAGGGATGTGGACCAGAACTGGATTGATATGTGGGTTGCATGCATGTGGTGTTTGCTGACACAGACTCCCCTGCTACATAGGTTCACACAAGCAAATCCATCTTGAAGTTGTTGCATGACAGCACCTCCAATGAACTGTTGGTACTGGAATCATAGACAGACACAGGTGGTGACATCAAGGAAACGCCTGCAAAGCCACCCACCATATAAAGATAAGCTCTTCATCACCAGAATTGAAGAATGTGGTGGATAGCAAGGCTGGTATCAAGTGCCATCTCTGTGTATGTTTGAGGTTCACCTTTGAGGTTTTTCATTCAAACTGCACTTGAAATACAAGGAGACTGCAGGAAAGGGTTGAGAGAGCACACATGGACACACCAACTACAGATAGCCAGGATTCCATTTAGGCCCTCTTGCTCATGATGTTCAAGAAGAATCTTGGGTGGGAAGGTGCAGGAACTGCAATTTGGCATGTTGGTAGCATGACAATCCCCTAAAGCAAAGAACCAACATATGGTCAGACAATATCTCAAGCATTCCTCACTCAGAATGCAGAGGCTGGTTGCTACTCCAGACCTGCCTCCTCTCCACTCCATTTCCCATGCAAAAATTAATACAAGTCCCACTTTCTGAAGAAATTCAGATTGCATATGGGTGAAGGAAGGTTAAGAGAAAGATAGTGATCATGGGGTTGCAAACTGAAGGTACTCACCAAAGAGCAACACTGCAATTCAGGACTTGTTTGGGAAGATTCAGGCAGGAAAGGAAGGCAGGGGCAAATAGAGAAGTCCTACCACATTGCAGAGGATGCCAGGGTTGTTGGAGGGGAAGTGAAATCAGTTTCTTGCACTTGCTGTACCTCAGATCCCCAATCTTTTTGTTGGTCTCCTCAGATGCACTATCTCTTTGTTCACATGCAAATGCATATCCAGATAGGCAATCTATTTGTTGCTGCAGGTTGTACACAAGAAGAACCCCAACATCAGAGCCTCAAAGAGGCCAGCTCTAACAAGCAGACATCTTACTCCACCATTCAACATAGAGTCTACTAATACTGATCATAAATTGTGCAAGTGATGTTGTTGTTCAACATAGTGGTGTGCAGAATCCTTTCTACAGAAGAAGTCCAATGCATAAATGCAATTGATAGGTCTGTAGATAATCAGGTGTTCTCATTGGTTTCTTCATGTCTCAAGATCTGTGTAGGCTGGTGGAGTGTTGTCTAGTATGTTGCATTATGTACATGTGTGAAAAAGAATCCTTGCTGTAAAGTCCATTGTACATCTGATGGCACTAATCTGAACCATGATCTTGGGCACATGCAGGAATGTGGTGAGAGAATAGGGTGTGCATCTTTGTGAAGGTTTGATCAATAATCTAAGTTCTCAGTTGAATGCTGGAAGTAGCAGCTTGTTGTGGTACTGTGAGTCTGTGAGGAAAGAACAGCCATTGGCAAGCCTGCAGAGAATTGCTTAAGAGCAACAGAGGGCCTCTGTTAATTAGTACCTACTCTGCCCAGAGACAAAGAGTGCACTCCTTGCCACAGCTCAGACAGTAGTTTCCATCATGGTTGAATCTCACGGCCAGCACTGCCCCCTCAGGGCCTCTTTGCCGCACAGCTGCTGCCTCCTTGGTAGGAAGTACCACTCCCCATTCCTATTGTGGCTCTCAGTTAGAATGATGTTACTACACTGTTGCAAACACAGGATGGAGAATAACAAATTTACAGAACTGTTGAAGTGGACTTGCAAGTATGGCAATCTAGTCTTGAAACGTTTTGCCACAAGAAACTCATCCTTACTAGGATGCTTGGACTGAAGATGCAGCAAGAACTCCAGTCAGCAAAACATGCCTGATTCACTGGTTACTTGGGTGCAGTCAAACAACCCATGAAGCATCATTCAACATCTGATTGCTGCACAAAAGTAACAACTGTGCAGAATCAAATTTACAGCTGAAAATGATGATGGAAACTGATGCATACCTCTGGACTTATCAGACCATGTATTTTGCTTCCAGAGCTTGTGCTTGGCACATGAAAATGTTGCATTTTCTAACCCTCTACCCTCTGTACAAATGTCAAACACCAACAGGAATCTGACAGAAACCCTGACACAATGTCTGCTGGAAAGAACTGTGTGCTCAGCAACCATGTAATACAATTGCTGAAGTTTGATTGCATGATCTCGCTACCACAGACCTAATGCTCTCTTTGCATACCTGATTGCCTCTCTGATGTCTTCCTTTGCCATACTCACAGTCTGCCAGCAGCAGACAGATCAGATCAGCCAAGCCAAGGGCTGCTTGTGTGTTTCTGCAGCCAGTGGAAAATTGTGACAAGGCAATGTTCTCCAATGATTTCTGAACTCCTAGAGACAGCCTATGCATAATTACAATCACTAGTGCTAGCCTCATCCAAGAAATCTTGATAAATCAGATTTTTGTGGGGCATCCAGCAAAGAGACTTGATGGCCCAGCCTTGACAATGCAAGGCAGGGATCTGCCAGAACATCGATGAGTCACCAACCATTTCCATATCTATGCTGCTAATATCATAGAGGCAAATGTCACACTCTAACCTTTCTTTAGATATTCAATGTCACAAGTCAGAGTTCTCACAATGGGAGTATTGTCAACTGCACAAAACCTACTGCAGTGCACTAATGAAACTGGCTGACTGAGTCAACTTTTTCCACCCTTCAGAACTTTTTCAGCATGCAAGTGATAAAAAATGCTCAGGTGTATCCATGCCACACATACTTTGCCAAATGTCTTCAAGATGAAATCCACTGCCTTCAATGCAGAAGTAGAGAAAGTGATTTGTGTCAACAGTTGCTTCTACAACTGTTTTCTCCAGTACACATTTGGATGGTTGTGTTCCCCATGTTGCAAAGACTGACAAACAAATTTTACTGAGAGAGAAACACATTCAAATAAATTGCAAAAAGGAGGAAGAACAAGAACCCAGCCCTATAGCCATATGATAGAATCCCTGACAAAGGATTTGGAGGAAGAAGTTAGCTTGAGAAACACCTTGGCAAACGAGAAAGAGAATCCCTCCAGCATGCAGAACAAGGTCAGAATATTGCAATGATCTAACATAAGGATGACTTCTAACTACCTACATTGGCCTGCAAAGTTTGGATCTGAACCTTGGATGTGTTAAAGGGCTAAATTTCTTGAAAATTTGAATTGTTTTACATTCAGTAGTGATTGGATTGTTGAAATGGCAAGTTTTCCAAGTTTTTTATTGTTTTGCAACTCATAGACTATAGAAGATGACCTCTTGAAGGGTCATTAAAAGTTGAACAGGGGTACTGACCAAACCCTTTGGTTATTTTCTTAGATGATTTTGAAGAATTAGTAGTTGTTAAAGGTGGAAGCAGAAACTCTTTGTGGTTTTTGACCTTTGAAGAAATGCTTACTTTCAGCAAAACAAATAAAAATTGATTGTACATTTCATTCTTTGTATTTTCTTTGCTGTTTTGAGTTTTGTTGACGATTGTGACTTTTAATATTTTTAATTTGAATACTCTACAATAAGAATTAGAGTATGAATTGTTAAAATTACAAAATTGTTGAATATATCAGTATTTTTCATAGACCATTGAATCACAATGTGGTAGAACCTAGCCGTAACTTTCAACCTTACAGGACTCCTATTTGGAGGATTGAGGTTCTTGATTATTTCTTTTTGCTACAAAATTTTCACTTAACTTTGTGACTTTAAACCTTTTAGTAGACATTTGTAGAATTCTAACTTGCAGAATTCCATACTCAAGCATTTCCTTGAGTGGCTTTACTTGCGTGTTTGATTCTTCTTCCAAATGTAATAGTCGTTGGGGATAAATGCTCATTTTTAAGATTGCAAAACCACATGCACACAAAGTTTAAACATGGATCGTGAACTAAAGGACAACAAAAGGCATTTGCCTTTATGTTATCCAAGTAGAATCAAAAGGCACAATGAAAAGTTGTGTTATGAGCAAGAGATGGATTACATCAATTTGTCATTTCTTTGCATGCAAAGCTTGTAGAAGGCAAATGCAATTTGAGACAATATAAACCCACTTGATCAAGCAAGGAAAACACCCATTTTATCAAAGATGAAAAGGACACTAGAGAAAATAAATGTTTTGCAACTAGGTTTTACTTGCAATTTTGAATTGCAATGACCAATTGCAACTCAAATGTTTCTATACCTTGATTGCTATCAAATGAATTGCAAGAATTGTAACAACACAACTCACTATATATGAAATTGTATACATATGCAATTCATGCAACTATGTTATAGATAGATCATTGACATTGCATCTGCTATGTCACTATGATGTAACTATTGTGCCATTATGTTGCAACTACTATACCATTATGTTACAATTATTGTGCAACTACATAAGTACCAGTGTGTTGCCATGGCAATGATATGCTAACAAATCATTGATGGACACATGATAATTCTAAATTTATTTTGATATTTAATATTTTTAGTCATTTAATTTATATCATTCAACTTAATGTTGATAAGATGTTGACCAATGGCACTTAAATCAATAGGTAAGTGGGCCTAATGTAGGCAAACATTATTACCTACATTTCCTAGGATAGGTAAGTAGTAATTAGGCCTAAACAGATAGGTAAGTAGGTTTAGGCTAGGTAGGTAGGTCATTTGGGATATTTTATTTGATTGGTTTTAACCTCTAGAACTAAACCTTTTTTTATTAATACACACAAAATGTCATTTGTTTTTTTGAATTCCTAATGCACTTATATACTTTACAAATTTGAAAGGTGGGACAAACAATATGGGATAAAAACTTAATTGGATCCTAGTTGCAACTCACTTGCAACTACTACATGACATGCAAGTAAGCAAACACTTAGGTTTTTAAAGAGTTTTAAATCCTAATGCATTATATTTTTGCTTCTCAAATGCCAAAGGTTTTTTTAAACTTTGATTTGGGGCAACAATAGCCATTTAGATTACTCAAAAAAGACACAAAATGAAGAGGATATGGCTGTAAAAAATAAGTGGGCTCAATTTTGGTCATTGGCCTAATTCACAATTTAAAATTCAACAAATTCGTCTTTTTCATAATTTTTTTTCTTGTTCCTTTGCCTCTAGAACTCAAATCGTTAATGTAAGTTTTAACTTGGCACACACATAACACTTCAAATTGCAAAAAATAAGCAAAAAAAGATGATATGAAATTTAAAAACAAAAGATCATTTTTCTTAAAAAACACATTATGTGATCTTGACATATTTTGTGTTTTTTCTATGTTGTTCCTTTGCTTCTAGAATTGAAACATATAATATAGATTTTACTTTGGCATTCCCATGATGTTTTACATCACACAAAATAAAATAAAATAGATAAATATCCAAAATTGTTGAATCATCAACCAACAATATGCAATGAATGGTTCTACCTTAATATAGTCTATATACTAGGTATACTAACTATTATAATTCATAATAATTCATAAGTAATAATATTAACTATTAATCTAAAATATTAATATTAATGTACAATAATATTTATTATTATTATTATTAATGATACCCTAAGCTATCTATTAATTATTGATTTTTAGGTATGTTAAGTTAGGTTATGGGCATGGACTAAAATTATTGTTGTTATTATTATTAAATATCTATATTATTAATATCAATATAACTAGTAGTTGGGTAGTTGCACAAAAATTCAATATAGTAGTTGTAAAGTAATTGCAAAAAAATTGCTAATGAATGTTTCATTTATTCCAATTGTATTATAGTTGTCATTTGTGCCTCTTGTGCAACTTGTTAACAAAGTCAAACGTGGTTGACCAAAATTGTATATAGAATACATACATTCATCTATATGTATAGGTTCATCAAGGGAATAATATGTAATTATAATAAAACATCACAAATTTCTGATGTGACATTTTATTTTTTAATTCCTTGTATTTCTATGGGATAGTTACAACATAGTTGCAAATTAATTGTTTCAAAGCTTTAACTATATGGTAATGAGGTTTCAATGTACACAATTTTTCAAAGTGAAAGCCCAAGTTCAAATGAATGTGATGAAGAATGGGCAAGAGCTACAAGGGGCAACACCACAAAAGTTTAGTCAATAATTAAATAAAAGCATACAAATGGCTCAAATGTTCATCTATATCATTTGTGCAAGTGGAAAACCATCTCACTTGACTAAAAATTTTGTTGTTTTTCCCAATACCCATGGCAACCCAAGCACTCATGTAGTCAAGGAGTTGCAACATGCTTGTAACATGATAGATTAATAGTTAGCCTATGCATGCCATTGCAATAGTTCTAAAATATTGATATATAATCTAATTAGATAACATGCCTAAAGGGAATGGCAAGCACCAAAAGACCCAAATGTGCATGAAGATGATGTGATGTGCAATGTGAGTGCCTTACATGATGTTTGTATACCTTTTTATGAAAGGACTTGGTGCACCAAGCTTACAACAACCATGACAACTTTGTCAACATATTCACCAAAAGGCAATTGTTTGCACACAAATATATGCATGGAGAAAACTTTGACACATCATATTGGATTAAAGTATAAGCAAATCCATGCATGTAATTTCGCATGTGTGTTGTAAAAGGTTTGTGGGCAAAGTCCAACCATTGTCCAAAATGTGACATTGCAAGGTACAAACAAATACATTGCATTAAAGTACATGTTAAAGTCTTACACCATTTTTGAATAAGCCCATTGAAAAGGATGCATAGATCCCCCATTATTTTAGAATTATTACAATGGCATGCAAATCACAAAAGTATTGGTGGATTGGTACATAAGCCATTGGTACAATGGCTTACAAACTTTATGGCATGTGCAAATATAGACATTAGGATATGAAAAATTTTGCAAGCATGGGCCTCGCTAAGAATTTGAGGCTAGCAAGTTCCACTAATTGTTTCAATCCCTTATTTGAAAAGTAATATCAATGGTGTACATGGTTGTGTACATTTTCATTTACAATTTGCCACTATGGTTTTTTATGTTGGTGGCTATAATCATCCTAGGGGCAATGAAAATGTGATTATGAAAAACGTGGATGTCTTCTTGCAACATGGATGAATTTGTGGTATTTTGAAGGCCTAATGTCTGTGCTTCGAATCTTAGTAAGACAAAAATAGTCATTTTTCCATTTTTTGAGTCATGTTCATGTGGACCATCAATGATTTATCAAGTTATGGACTACTATATGTCCACCAATGGTATGTTGCTAGCACTACATGTGGGCCTAAGATGACATCTAAAATTTTGAGTAACTTGAGGTTGACAATGTAAATGGGTCGTCACGTGTGGCTATATGATGTAAGCACCCATATTAGATGCCCAATCTCAATGATACATTTGATGACCACCTCGAAAACATAAACAAGCCCCCATTAATGACTAGTAATCATGTGTCAACAAGGGTTACAAGTTGGATTAATGTGTTGGATCAATGCATGAAATCAAACAAGTGTGGCCAATGATCCATCCAATGTTTATAGGGTTAAAAGTTGATCTATTTTGTATGATTTTCCCTATTTCAAGGTACACAACTAATCAATGTTTATCTTGGAAATTAATTCTAGTGATGGCATCAATCTTCTATTGGCAATATCAACAACATGTTAGTTACGTCAAAACAATTTATTAGTGAAAGTTAAGAATTAGTTGTGCATTGACCCCGTGTGTATGTTGAGTTTTAATGCAAAGCAATTGCATTTTACAACAACCAATGATGAATATTGTTATCTAGTTCACATGTAATCATATCCAAGAGGATGAACCATGGTGAAAAAATTATTCATCCAACATTGTTTGGATGTGATGCATGTGGAGAAGAAAGATGGAAGTGTAAAATTGTACATGATATGTGGAAAAAAGGATGGCAATTAAAGAGGTAAAACATGATTTGGAGGTGCAAACTCTACATCAATTCGCATAGTCCCATGTGGTGGTTGGTATTTGCTACCCCATGCCAACTATATGCTTATAGACAATAAATTTTCCACTTTTCAATGACAATTTATGTATCATACAATTATTTGACATTGATTGAAAAATATGTGTTATAATTGAAATCCATAGGCATGAAAGCCCATAAGTAGCATGTGGTCATACAACCACTTCCTTTATGTTGAAAAGACTCATGCAATAGATAAAAAGGAGCGCATTCAATTGTTTTAGGCAAATGTTTGAATGAATATGCACAAAAGTGATTAACCCCAATTAAATGCACAAGCTAAAAGATGATGTGGCAATGATTTTATGCTACGTGTTGGAGACGAAAATTCCTCCTTCATTTTTTCTTGTCATGTTGAAAAGCTTGATAAATGTGGTCTTGTGAATATTCATTGGATTTATTGCATAGAGAGAATGAAGGTAATGATAAGATATGTGCAATACAAGAGGAGACTTGAAAATTATATGGCTAAAGGTTGCAATAGAGGGTCTTTTATGACTTGTGATAAAATACACATAAGATTTTTGAAACCTATATCTCATAAAATGTGAGATGGAGAAGAGGAGGAGACCATTATTAAAAAAATGTTGGAAGAAGCTACAGCAAATATTGATTTGGAACCTACCATTATGTCCTAACTAACACAAATATTTTGGCTAACTAGGTCAAATAACAAAATAGTCCATTTTATAGTTGCCATTGAATTTTTCATTAACAACATTCATTGCAAATATGTTGTATGACAATTATCAACATGTTGTATAATAGGAGTTTCACATGCCTTATGTTAATATAAGTGGACCTGCATCTTCATATCATAATCATCACAAACATGTTGTAAAGTAGTTGCTAACAAGAAGTAAAATAGGAGCAAGGATTGTTAACATGTTGTTTGTTAGTACACACATAATTGCATTTTAAGTAGCTAATGAGCTAGTTGCATAATTGTGTTTAATGTATCCACGTTTTCCTTGGCTAAATTTGTAATAAATACAAGGTGCAAGAGAAATAGGTGCAAGGATTGAGTTTGAAAAACAATCCAACTTCCCCACACTTGTTGAATGGGTGCAATTCATTATTCAAGATATTTTCATGAAGGTGGGCATCTAAAAGATTTTAATATTCATTAGGCAACCCACCATGAACTATGCATTGAAATATCTAAGATTGAAGGTGTACAATAATCATTACTAAACAATATGTCATACAACCCAAGCTTTAGTGACACATGATTATGACATAGCATCTCTATTTCCAATTAATGACAAATGCATATGGACAATGAAAACGTTACATCCAATATGTCAATATCTTGCAAGGATGCGCCCCATTTCATAAGGATTCAAAATTAAAAGAAAACTCCATTAGTAATTTTTTTGTAGATGGTTGGTTTCAAGTATCAACCCAAAGGCTTAATGTAAGCAATAAAGATATTCTCTCTTACATAACACCCATAAAATAAATATTAAATTACACCTAAATTTCAATTATGGTCATTTTCATGTGTTGTGTATGGGTGAAAAATGGTAGTAACAAAAGATGGAATCCAACCTACAAATGTGATGAAGTAGGATTCTTGTTAGATCCAAACAATATTGAACATGCCAATGTGTTTACTTCATATTAAAGGTTATGTCCTTTTAAAGTCCTTTTGCCAAAAAACTCTTTTTTTCATAGAAAGGAATTTTCAAATGAAAACTTTTGCAACTTATTATTTATTATATTATGTGACATGTTTTGCATTAATTAGTTTTTAATTAATTTCTTTTTAAATGCACAGATTTTATGTTTTGTCTTAAAACATGATCACACTTTCAAATCAAACCCAAATATTTTGACATTTTAAAATTTAGTTTCTTGTATTATAAATTATAATTTGTTTTAAACACTATAAACATTGTACCACGTTTACATGTCATAAAAGACTCATGAACTTTAAATAGACATTCAATTTTGAAAAACACAAAATTTAATTTTTTTGAAATTTTGAATGTTTTTTAAATGTGTCTAATAATCCCTCGTTACTAGAATTTTTTTTTTCAAATTAAAGAGTTTATATTATGAAAATTAAGGGGACCTTTTTGAAAGTAATGTTATTGAATGAAGTCGTTAAACATCCTTTGCTCAAATCAAAATTGAAAATTGAAACATATAATAATTCAATTTAAACTTCATAACATCCATATTAATGATAAGCACACCTTGCCATAATTAACATACTATTAAAATGACACCACATTAATATATGTAAAAAATTAACCTTTTGACTCATTTCGACCCTAGCAATCAATTTTCAATACATGATATCAAAATTGGAAGAACCATTTATTTCTTTAGCCCAAGCCCAACAAGTCTTCTTCTTTCAAAGAAAACAAAGTTCACATTGGAAACTTATGCATAAGGAGCCCAGTTCTATCCATCATCCTCTCTTTGCCTTTAGGCCTTTTCACACTTGAGAGAAATACAGGACTTTTCCCCTCTCTGCATTTAAGCCTTTTCACACTTGAGAGAAATACAAAAGGCAAATGGTCAGCCCTAAAAGATAACCCTAAAAGAAAGGACGTGCTACATGCCAACACTTGAGCTTCCTGCTCTGTTGCAGCGTAGCGGTTCTCGTTGTCCGCCACGCCCCCTACGACTTGCTACAGCCATGCGTCTCCTTTCTCTCTGTCCGATTGCGTGAATTCGCCACATTGGCAAGCTGTGCAGCCGGATTTTTTTGGCACGCTGATAACATTGAAACCCACCCATCGCGTGATGACCAACGGACCCATGAGTTCCTCGTAGCCAAGGATCCGTAACAGCAGCTTTGAAGACTCGTGTATATTTATATAGTGGTTGTGTGTTCGCATTGTCGCATCAATTTCTGTTTTGATTGCTCTCGCCCTCTCGTACACACTCACAGTAAATTCGTGTTTTTTTTCTGCAATTTCTGTTACTCTGAGTCCTTTTTCGCAGAGTTTTGCTGAATTTTTTTCAAAAGCTGATTTTGTTTTAATTTTTTGCTTCGTCTGAATCAAACCCGTTGATCGGGAAGACAATATGGCAGCAAGTACAATGTCACAGATGATGGTATCAATGAATCTCGGAGGTTTACGGGCCTTGCCGGTTCAAAGCAGCAGTCTCAGTAAGCTTGGCGATGCTCACTTAGCAACTACTCCCAGGTTGATGACCTCAATTGCAGGGCGAGTACGTTGCCAGGCCGGCGATGGCAAAGGTCCCAGTCCTTTGGCTGATGTGAAGAATTATGTCGACCAGAGCACGAAGCAAGAAATCACCAAGGAAGACATTCTAAGAAACCAAGAATCGAACGAATCCGAGAAGCAATCAGTATTCGGAGCGAAACCAAATTCCGGTTCGCTTTACCCACGCCCAGAACTGGAGAGGAGACCTGAAACAGGCAGCAAATCATTCGGGAGTGTCTTTGCATTCGATGGCGCTGCACCCGAGACGATCAATGGCCGACTGGTAAGCAGCGTTTTTCTTTCGGGACGCCAAAATTTCGCCAAATGGGAAAAAAATTGGCGATTTGTTTTTGGGAGTTTTTCAGTCGCCAAATTTTGAAAGCAATTCTTGATTTATTTTTTTAATAGCCAGATTCTACCGTAAGGTCCAACAGGTAGCAAAAAATGTAGAAGAATTTCATCAGATTTTATTTTATTTTAACGTTCATACTTGCTTGTCGCCAAATCTCGCTAAAACATCTTATGGATGATTGCCACTTCAGCTAAATCACGAATTTGAAAATAAATAAAAAATAGTAAAGCTCACAAAGTTTATAAAATACTTCAAGAAACAAAAAGTTTCCAAAAACCCAATTCATAGTTCAAAATTCCAATTTCATTAACCTTCTTCAAATCTTGCATTCGAATGTAAGAACTGAAACTAGTGTTTTTTTTCTTTCAAATTTGTGAGGTAGGCTGGTTGGCCATCATCCACAAGAGGAATTAGCCAAATTTGTCTACAGGCAGGAAAATAGAAAAATTTAAGAATCATGTTCTATTTTGGCGACATGCTTAAAGCCTATTGTCTAAATATGGCGATTTCCCAGAAAAACTCCTCATAATGTGACGAATTTGGGTTTTTTTTCCCCCCAATAAAACCTTTTGTGTGTCTATAGTTGCTGGATTCCTTTTTTTGTCGCCGAAAACTCGCCAAAAACAGAAACACTGGCTGGAACCCACAATTTGGGCAACCGAATGTTTGATGAAATTGGGTGATGGAATTTTGGGTTGGCAGGCAATGTTGGGATTCGTGTGGGCTGTAGTTGCAGAGAAGATGACGGGCTTGACGGTACTGGAACAGCTCTTCTCACCTGCTTCAACTGGCCTTGTTTACTTCGTGGGAGCAATTCAACTACTTACATATGCATCGTTGGTGCCGATCATGAGCGGCGAATCCACAGATGCTCGCAGCTTCGGCCCCTTCACAGCCACCGCAGAGCGATGGAATGGGCGACTGGCCATGATCGGCTTCTCCGCTCTCATTGTCACGGAACTGTTCACTCACAACCCCGTATTTCACTAAAGGACGCCAAATACCAAAAACCTTCCATGTCAACAAGTTATATACCCTTTTTTTAAATTTCAGTTCAGTTTTTTAAACTTGTACAATGATTATGCAGTACATAATATACTTTGGGGATTTTGAGAATTTGCAAAGTGTGGATTTCTAATTGCTATAGTGGGTAAATAAAATACTACAGTGTATGTCAAGTCAGCACAAAGCGTCCACACTAGTATTTTACTGCAGCGGTCGGTTGTTGAGATGGAGAGATTCTAAATAGGTTAATTTTGGTGTCAATAAGTATTGAATTATAGTAAACGAGGATCACTTTTGGTGTTTGTGACCAGCATGCATGCTCTACCCAATTTCCAAGCACAATAAAAAGTGGTTCTTCTTCATTTTACCCCAAAGATTGGTGTGAAAGCTTCATGCATGGGAATTCTGAAATTTTCATATATTTACTAGTGGCTTTGCACCAATAATTGACCTACTAAAAACGAAATGAAACCCATTCCAACTACAAGATATCTATAGTGTGATGTTTTTGGCAGTGAAGTGCTGTTTTGCTTCTAGAAGTCTACTTGGTTAAATTCAGTTCAGTTGCTAGCTTTCATGTTCAAAAGGCTTGTCTGAATCTTCCTCAGCTGGACCACCACCTTAGTCTACCATTTCCATAATCCTTATCTTTGTCTCCACCATTCCCTAAATAGGAAAAAATTCCAGCAGGAAGTGATGAAACATCAGAACTGCTGATCTAAATTTGTACATAATACAAAAGATTAGATGTGCAGGTCACCTTATTGAACGACAACAAATGCCCAAAAAAACCATTGGGAGGAAACCCTAGAATTTCAAGACCATTGCACTCGATCTCAACGCACCTGAACAGAGAGATGCAGAGTTGTTATCTTCTCCATAGATTTGCTGGGCTTTCAATGTTTCAGCAAAGTTGCGGAATTCATTCTCCTTGAACCGGCTTCTCTTGAAGCTTTTGTTGCTCCTCCTTGATCAAGTTCTGTTTCAATTAACTTCTCTTCAAACTTTCGCTGCTTCTCCAAGTTCTGTTTCAATCAGCCTTTCATCGAGCTCTGGCAGTTCCTCCTTGATCAAGTTCTGTTTAAGCTCCCACTCCTTCTCTCTCCTGCTCCTCTCAATGCAGAAGGCCAACGTCAATCCTCCGAAGATCGTCATCTTCTTTAAAACCCTAATGCCCAAACCCTAGAAGGCCAACATCAATCCTTTGAAATCCATCATGTTTCCAAAACCCTAATCCCTAAACCCTAGAAGGCCACCATCAATCTTTTGAAGAGCATCATTTTCCGTAAAACCCTAATTCCTACCGTTAAATGCCAACAACATGAATCCTTTGGAGATGATCATGTTCCCTAAAACCCTAATCCCTATACCCTTAAATCCCAATAACATCAATCCTTTGAAATCGTCATGTTCCTTAAAACCCTAAACACCAAATGTCAACTCCAATCCTGTGGACATCATCATGTTCCCTGAAAACCCAATCCCAAAACCCTAAATTACTCGACGGTCATTACCAAAAAGGTGATGACAAGTAGAAGAAAATAAAGAAAAGGAAAGTTTGTTATGAAATGAATTGAGTAATGCAAATAGGGGACAAGACAGAAAGAAAGAGCAAATTGACAAAGCTACAATTCTAAACATGCTAGTTTTGTCAGGATTTCAACAAGCAGCAGCATCCCAGCGTAATGGCTTTACCCTTAATAGCAAGTTCGTTACAACCCTTCTTACAAAGTACAAAATATTCCATGAAGTTCCCAAGAGATGCATACCTGAGGCCCACTTTAGACGAGGGTCCAGGGTCCAATTTCCTAGGAACCAATTTCGATCGACTGATTTGAAGCAAATTGAATCCTTGAGTTGGACTATACCTTGGTCCCTAGCCTCATTGTTGGTTCTCCAAATTAAGAGCTCTCCTTTTAGCTCTGTTTTTTGGTCTGAACCAATTGATTTTCCCTTCAAAACAGGTGTCATGTAGGGTTAGCCTCAATATGCCATTTTTGGGTCTTCGAATCTTGTCTAAAGACCTGGGGACCAATATAAAGCTTTCTACCAATAAGATTGCTTGAATTCATTGGTCCATGGACCTTGGACCCTAGTCTAAAGTCGCCCTCAGAGTTGATAACTTCACAGTAACAATAAGCTGTTCCCACAAATCGCATTATCATAACAATAATGAGAAGAATTATAAATAAGTTGGAGTGCAACATGTATTTTGGGGGATTCAATTCTGGTGCTTTTCTTTGCTGGAGTTTGGATCCATGTATCTAAAACAAGCTTCAAGCTGGGTAGTGAACATGCTAAAAAGAAAATGCCAGTACGAGAGAGCCAGGCTAAATAAGTACCTTCAGTTTATAATGGGGTTATTTGTCCAGGATTCCAAGGTACCATCTTGGTCTGTCATTGGCCCAATGATTATGCAACCCTTGGCTGCTGAGATGAAAATTTCATAATCGCTTTATGTATTGATGAAAAGAGGAGGACATGACTAATGATTATGTAACCCTTCACTACTTGCATGAAAATTTCATAATCTCTCTATGTACGTATGGATGAAAAGAGGGCGTGGCCAATGATTATGTAACCCTTGGTTGCTTGGATGAAAATTTCATAATCCCTCTATATATCGATGAAAAGAGGGCATGTCAACGAGGGGTTGTTATGTCCAGTAACTGGCCAACCCTCAACCATTCAAAGAAGCCTGCATACTCTCACCAGTTACCTAGTCCATAGTTATCTTCGGATCTTCCCTCAGAAGCTTGAATATATGGCAAAAGCTATGGCCACCCATGAGGTTGTTAAGGAAAGGAAAACCTTTTAGGTTAAGGTGAGGGGAGTAACATCCCACTATATCCAATGTGCACAACCTCATTAGGGTAAGCTGATCCATCACCAAACACAGACCTATTAGCAAACATGCTAGCCATCTGCTATCCCATACCTATTGACCTTCTTTCGTAACTATCCTGGTTAATTCATACCTATCCCTCTGGTTAAGGTAGTTTAGGTGAATGCCCTCTGAAAATGGTCTGAGTTAATCCATTTGCCTGTTCTTGACTCACCCATCAAATTTCCTCATGGCAAATGGGGAATGGGCTATGTATTTTAGGCGATAGCCTATCGCCATACTAGCATCACCATATACATCATTTCATGTGTGCGGACCTGCGTGTGAGCTTGCATGTTGTGTACTATGGATGCCAAGTTGCAAAAAATGGACCACATAATGCCCTCACACTATGAAAGTAAATGTTAAAATATTAAAATATTTTAATGCCCGTATTTTGTCAGTTTTTTTAAACCTTTACACAACCTATCATGAGTAAGGGACACTGAGATTCATGAGGGAGGGATTCGTTACCTAGACTAAAGTGGCTGGGACGGTGCATATATTCAAAGGTATAGATAGGATATAATTCTTCAAAATTACATACCCTTAGGTATGTGCACCATTTGAGAATATTGATTTTTAGAAAATAAGCTAGAATAAATCATATATACTCTATCCCTTCCGGGGGGGGGGGGCCCTCTTTCCCCAAGTCTCTTGAGTGCTCTCAAGTCTCTTCCCTTTGAAGGTGTTGTCTTCGTGTAGAGCACATTTCCCTCTTTACTTGTTGAGTCATAATGTCGGCGGTGTGGATAACTGGCACATTTTGGCCACTGTCTTCAACATAAATTCAAAATCTTGTTTTTGTTTTTTCCTCACTAACGTTTGTGAGTACTCAAAAGCTCTGACATAACAAACGTACGCACCAGTGTTGTTATGCTTTGAACATTCTGACACTCTAGAATGGAATTGTCTTAGAGCAAACAAAATTGCCCTGGCCCTCTTCCAACATCCATGTTACGTTAGTGTGTTTATTACCTAGTAGTGTCCCTGCCATTAGCCTAGGCCAAAAAGGGCAAAGAACACTGGTGGGCAAAAGAAAACATTCTTGCTGCCAATGAAGTGAGGTAAAATTAAAGAAGGGAGAACAACCCACCCATTCATAGCCTACTTACCTATCTACCTATTCACTTATTAATTACCAACCCAAACATGCCTATCACCAACCTACCCACCTACCTATCTACATACATGTATTACATTTTTAATCAATTATATATTTATTACCAACCTCAAACCTTTCTATCACCTTCCTATTTACAACCTAGATACATACTTATTACCAACTTACATATTATATATATGCCTACCTATCCATTATTGACCAACATACCTACTTAGGCTAAACTCATAAATACATATTTCCTACCCTCTTACCTACCTATGCAAGTAATGTAATTTTTTTTTAAATCTTCATATATTATATCTTGACAAAATACCACACTTTATATAATTGTGGTTTAATGGTAAAGGACTTGACTTATCCCCTTTGAAGTGAGGAATTCAAACCTTCATACTTGTACAACCTAACCTAGGTGGGCGTAGGCACCTAACTAACCTAGGTGGCTTACAGTACCTAGGCTAAGTTAAAAATCACCTTTGTTACTTACGTCCATGCCTAACCTACATGGCCCATGTCCATGCTTAACTTAGGTCATTATGATAATTAGGATGTTTTATAACTTGCTCTACAATTGAATTTTCTAATAACGATAGTGTTGTCAATGCCCTTATTTTTTGGGATGTTCTTAATAGAGCATCCATGGTAACTTATAGGTTCGGGAATTGGGATATTTGGTTTGGAGGATGTTCCATCCAAGTGCAAGGGCATGCTTGCAACAACAAGGAATGGAAAAAATAGGCAAAAAACAACCAACACATGTTGGGGAATGATGGGAGACAATAGAGCCACAGTGGATAACAATGGATCGATACAAGGGAATGGCGAAATGACATCAAGAATAGCATGAACACTAGGGAAAATTAAGGGGACAATGGGAGTTCAAAGGGAACATTGGCGGACGGTGTGGGAATATATCCTACCATTCCCCAGCACATCAATATGAACCTAATGTGGACTTGGAAAGTGTCAACATGAATTCAACATACACCTCTTGTTCACAATGTTTTCCATCATAATTTCTAACCATTTTCCAAACCTAGCTTGTTGTTCCAATGCAACTAGCTACAAAGCAATGGCAAGCCCAAATTGAGAGGTGCAAACAACACCGCAACATTAAAGGCTAGAATGGCATTTTTTAAAACATTTTTCCTTGCATTCCTTTCTATGGATCAAAAACAATCCCCTCATTGGTTGGACTAATCATTCCATCTATAAGATTGCATCGCATGGCATTAGGTGGTGCACATTTGGTGGGTTAATGTTTATTTTTTGTGTTGTTTTAACTTTTACAATTTATCATTTGTTTATATGTCTTATGGGATCTTTACCCAATAATAAACGAGACATTTAGACCTTGCCATTTGAACCTTAGACTCTTGGAATGGCCCAATACCAACTTGGGGAAAAAAAACAAACACAATACCCAGTTGAATGCAAACCCTAAACAAGCAAGCATCCATATCCTTCCGATATGTGGCATGAATTGGTGAACTTTTTTGTAACAAAAAGGTACTTCCACTTAGACATTAACTACTTGTTTAGATGAAAGGAAGGGTTGAACCATTGGGTGGAAGATATGAAGATTTATGTGGACGATCGGATGACAATACATCATGGGAATGAACAATACCTTGATGGATATGATTACTGATTGACAAAAAATTGAAAAAAACCTTGACTAATAGGATCAATGGGTGCGTCTAGTGCATGGGAAGCTTCCACACCTTATGGGATTTGAAAAAACAAAGGTGCCAATTGATGAATATGCACAATTACACAAAAACGCAAAACAACGGACAAATGAAACTAGTCAGATCATGGGATGTGAAAATAACAAACAATTAAAATCGATAGGTCCACAACCAACCATAATCCCATACATTATTGGAAATGGCATATATGTTATAATTATCCATCCTAGTGGTAATATTGTGAAAGAGGAATTCCAAATGTTGATATACTAGATTGTGTGAACTAGGAGCCAAAAGTTGTTTGCTCAAACAATGGAACTAGTTTCGAGTTTTATTGGAGGCCCAAAAGTTTCCTAAGTTGAAATTTTTCGAAATTCAATTTGACAAGTGACTACATAAAACTACGTCTTGGTATCATGTTGATAATCCTCCATTTCATTTTCCTTCATTCAATTTTGTTGCATTTCACATTCTTTTTTTCATTACATCCAATTCATATTTGTGTATATGGTGTAGCTTGAATGTTTGGCCATCAAGTTTTTTTATTTGACTATGTCCAATATCCAATTATTATTGAAAGACATTAAAGGTGTGAAGGTTTGATTACATTCGCGATTGGAGATTAGCCATATGGGAGGTTGATTTTTTCAAGGGATTCAAACCAAGAAATGACATTTGTCAGAGGAATTCCTTTGAGCAACAACTTGGTGGGAAAGAAATTATTAAGATAATTTTATACAAGTAAGGACTTGAATACATTGTTTTAAAAGTCCATGCATTTACACTTGGTACCAAGAGTAGGGAGCGGAATGGTTTTCCATTTTTCCTTTTCCATACAAGAGTTATTCTCCTTAATGTTATTTCACAACATCTTTGTTTGCAAATATTTCAATGACGTTCTACTACCGAAGGAGGTATTGATTAAATGCCAAATCTTTTCGACATTTGGCAAGATTTGAAAACTAACAATACAATGTTTTGCAAGGACCTTGATCATCAAGGAGTGGTTGGCTCCCATTTGCTAGATTACATGAATGGTATTTGGACTACCCTAAGGACTCCACACCCACATTTGACATGGTTTTATATATATATAATTGAGCATGGCTTTCATAAAAAAACGAGCAAGTTCTACAAGATTGGATGTGGTTATCACAAAAGGAAAATGCCTTATTAAATCCAAGGGTAGAGCTAAACTAATGATGGAGTTTGAAGAATTGGATGGGAGAAACAAAAAGTGAAATGTCTCACTTGTGGAGGTGTAGGTGTAGTTGGATATTTTTAATTAATCATGTGGTGATGATGAGGACATTTGGGCTCTCAATGTTCATAAGAAAACCCAAAGGAAGCTTGGGCCCTCCTCCATCATAAACTTACCAAATTTCATAGGTTCGTACAAATTTTGTGCAAAATCCAATATTCATATATTCATACAAAAATCACATGAACTTTATGTTAAGCTTAATGAATGAAATTTGGATCTATTCATTGTCTTAAATATTTAAACAAATGAGACATTGTTTTTAAATTACATACGTGAATGTTCATGTTTAATACACGAAAGTTGCATAGTTTTATCCAAAATTACATTATGATAATTACACAAATTTAATTAAAATGTAAATCATACATACTTCCCATCAAAACATCACAAGTAGATAACATCATTTATATAAAAGTAATATATATTTTTCATACCATTTTTACACTTTGAAGCCCATAGATTTTACACAAACATATTTTTTATGATTTTCTCACGAATTTTATTAAAATTTTGTGATATTGTAAGTTTGTGATGTCTTTTTCCTTTGAAGGTGTCCATCTCACATCAACACACCTCCACATGTCCCAATTCTTTCAACAAAAAAAAGGGGGGGGTTTTCATTAAAAAACTTTCAAATATTGTTGACCTTCCATTACATCAACTCAAATTGAGACTAGAGAATGTCTTCCTAAGTATAAAATCATCACAAAAATTTTACATATGGCAATTTTTTTCACTCTTCCTACCAAATTTTAACAAACATATTTTTCCAATCAAATTCCCTTTTGTAAACCATTTCCATCTTTTCTATGAATGTGAACCTTGAAATGAAAATGGACCTTATATTGGGAGATTTTCCTTTTAATCTTTTAGTCGCATTCACCTCCATTCCCACCTATGCCCCATGGAATAAATGGATGGAAAACTATAACAATGCCCTTTTCATTTTTCCTAACAAATTTCTTGTAAATGATGGGTTTATATTATCACTTGACCCTAATGATCTTCATGTTCTCAAGGAGGTTTAATCTTACCTTGACATCTATGAATTCAAGATTCGAATGAAATGGGTCATGGTTCATTCTTTGCCCCTTATTAGCAATGAGGACTCCACTATCCATATATGGTATTTTTGCATTTCTTGTGCATTTCAACTAGTGTGTTCTTTTGTTATTTCCTAATATCCTTTCAAGCCATTGTGTAGACTCTTTTGAATAAGGTTTTGCTTCTTGTGAAGTCCCCCACTTAAGAATCCAAATTTGTTTTGTTTTTTTAATCCATTGGATGAACTTGTGAAAAATGGGTTCAACATTCCAAAAAAGGATGTGATCATCTACAATTGGATAAACAAAAGTTTAGTGACCAAATATTAAAGTGGTAAGGGTCTCATAGGGCTAGGGAGATGCATGTTTTAACTCTTTCGGCTTTGATTGAATATGTTCCAAAGTCAAGTCTTTTGTGACCAATTTATTTCCTTCAACAAGTTTGTCCAACTTTATCATTTTTGTTATTATTTCCCCCTTACATTTATGTTCCATTTACCATAATAATCAATGGAAAATTTGATGCAATTAACTAAGTCCAATTTTAGGCTAACCTTAGTTAAATTTAAGATAATTTAAGTTAAACTTAGTTTAAACTCAAGCTAAACATGGATAAACCTAGGTTACACCTAATTAACCATTGTTATACCTAGGATAAACCTAAACAAACCAAGGGTTAAACTTAAAAGTTAACCTACATTTGATGTATGTGTTTTCAAGATTGATGACACATACATAAAAATAAATAAAATTTCAAAAGATTAATCCATGTTGTGTTTTTATTATTACTGTTGGTATATTTGATCAAATATTGGTTTGATGAATAAAATATTTACAAACCCCACTTTTAATATATTTGTTTCCCCTTTTCAAAATAAATTCAATTAACTATAGAAATATAAACTTTCCATTTGATTTATATTGTCATAATTGTTAAATAAATTGAACAACATAAGTCGAACCATCTTCATATTTATTTGGATTTTTATAGTTGGTTAAACAAGGTCAATTTCTTCAACATGACTACTAGTTGTGTAATCATAATTATAATCATGAATATGTATAATTTTATTTATAATCATGTAGTCCTAATTATGGTTATAGTTGAAAAAATGGTAGCAACTTGAGTTCAAATATGATTGCATGACTACAATTGGACGTTAATTACAAGATGTCCTAGTCATGAAAAACATTTCTTGGCATTGTGTAAGTACCTAATTGGTATGCTCCTTCAAGCCCACATGGTGTCTGACATATGGCACATAATTCTTCACTTTTGATGAAATCAATTAATTATAAATAAGTAGCACTAATCTCTGATGATTTTGTACCCCACATGAAGTTAGCTTCCAAAATTTTCCTCCAATTCCACCACATATTACTATTCCTATTAATGACTATTTCAAAAATGTTGCCCACCCATACAACAAACAACATGTATGGTGGGTCAACAACCAAAATAATGGGCCATTGCATTGAAGCAAACCCATTGGTTTTTCACAACACATCATTTTACATGCCAAAGGTTATGTATTGCCGAATGAGATTTTAATTTTGACTTTTCTTTTGCTCAAGTGCCAATGTCAAACATTCCACTTTGTTTATGCCCAACTTGAACTTGAATGGACTTCCAAGTTACATGACACATACATCAATGTTTCAATAGGCAATGATAAAGAGCTTGCAATGTTATCAAGCTCATTGGGGGTGTTTCCAACAATGGATACATGCATCAATCTTGGCAAAATTTTCCATACATTGGGCAAGAACCCCAACTCTTCCAACGTTAACCAATCTAATTGTGTTGACAATGAATTCAAGCAGATTGTTGGTGAATACAAATTGTGTATTGTGTCTCATCATTTTTGTTTTCATGTAGGCAAAGGGTTTAGGCTTAAAAGTTAAAATTTAGATTTAGATTTTAGTTAGTTTAATTTCTTTTGAATTTTTGGGTTCATTGTTCACCTTGAATAATCACTACTACAAAAGTGGGGTGCAATTCACTAACCTAAATCACTATGGGACCTTAAAAGTGAAATAAGTTCACTACATTTTACTAATTTCACCCTGGTGAAAGTTATTTCACTATAATATCACTATGTAAACATCATGTTTCATTACTAATTAACATAATTCACTATTATAATTTATAGTAATAACTTGTTTTAGTCAAGTTTAGTCTAGTCTAATCTAGTATAACCAAGTTTAACCTAAATAACAAATTTAAACCAAATTTAGCATAATATAACCTAAAATAGCCAAATTTAACCTCAACAACCTACTTTTAATTAAATTTAGTATAATATAAACTAATGTAACCAAGTTTAACCTAAATGACTTACTTTAATTAAGTTTAACCTCAATAACCTACTTTAACCAAGTTTAGCCTAATATAATCTAATATAACAAAATTTAATATTAATAACTTACTTTAACCAAATTTAACTTAGTTAACTTTGTTTAACCTAAGTAACCCTAGGTTAGACTAAGTTACTTTATTTTTTAACCTAAAAAAATTTAGATTTGCTTTAAATAGCCTATGGAAGCCTTAGCTAGATTGTTGGGTGGCCTAGGTTAACCTAGGCTAAAAAAGTTTTTTTATTATATATTATGATAATTATTTTTGTTATTAAAATAATGTGGTGTTACAATGGTAAAGGACTTGGCCTCTCAAAGTGGAGGTGTGAGGGGTTCAAGTCCTTTTACCTCCATCCTACATACTACCTAATGTCCTAGGAATAGGTGGTTAGCCCTTTAAGGAACAAGTGGTTAACCTAGCCTAGGTTGAATTTTAACTTAGATTAGATTGCTTATTTTAATCCCCTTATGCTTGGGCATGTAGGCTAGGCCACATAATTTAAGGTGTCTAGTTAGGGCTCGTAGCATAGGCCACCTAGGCTAGGTCCAAAGTAACTTTATTTGATTAAGAATTAATTGCCATGTGATGTCATATATTGGGCAAGAAAAATAATTTCCTTATTCTAAATTGCCATTTTCCACTCATTTGTGATTAATAAAATCTGGAATTACTTAAATGCAATTAATCTCACTAATTTTGTTAGACAACAAATAATATACCCAAAAATATAATTAATTTATCATAAAAATCCAACATTTATAAATTATCTAATTTTTCATTAAAATACAACATACATAACACATTATGATTTTATGCAAATTAAACTATAATCTACATTCACATATATAATGGTGGTTTTCAAAATAAGATGCATCATTGATTATAATATTAAAATTAAATTTCACCTTATATATAAATGATCTTTTGCATCATCAAATTGTTTTAGCATTTGTCTTCTTGTCTTGGTTTGGTTTAACTACACAACACATGATTTAATGAAATGGTTATCAGCAACTTAACACAATTATATAACATCACATGTGTTTTCTTCTAAAATTATATATTTCAAATAGAACCACAATTTTATTTTGAAAGATTATTATTTTGTTGTAAAAATTTGATTTTGATGAACTCAAACATTTTAACAAGACCCTATTGTATAAAAACAATAAACACTATCATAAATGTACAAAATAACATGTGTGTTTAAATAAACAAAATTTATTTCAACTACACCTTTCATCAAAAATTTGAATGCTCAAACACATGAACAAATATCACAACATGTTTGTCACCACCAAAATTTTCCCCCCTTTCAAATCCCTCATTGCTATAAATAACATTTTACAAGTCAACTTTTAAACTAAATGGATGTTTTGCTCACACCATTTTTCTTTGATAAAATTTATACAATTTAAATAAATTTAAATTTTAAAAAAAAAACATTCATGGACCTTTATGCCTCCAATTTTTTTATAAATGAACAATACAACTTGTAATGACCTCTCATTTTTACTTTTAAATTGAAAACCAAAAAAACATAAACAATTTTAATGATGGAACACACACGGTAATTACATCACACAAATGCACAAAATGTTCAGAAAGAAAGATCCTCTCCTTTCAACATCATTTTGAATTTTTTAGAGCATAGGTGTATGAAGGTCATTAATGCAAAGGGGGAAATTTGTACTAATTTACTACTGCATGGTTTTTGCTTTTGCATATCTTACCCAATTTATAAAATTTAAAACTTAAAATTATAAGTTGAAAATTTAGTTACTCATCAATTGTTGCATATAAAACTATATATGGTTGAAAAATAGTTGTAGAAAAATTATTTGTGATGATCTCATGGGTGATATGACATAACAATTTAAATTTTCCATGGTGGCAATGCGTAAACATGGCATGACCATATGATTCAAGGTCATATGTTTATTGCACTACAATTGTGGCATTAATTTTTGTCTTCCAAATCAAATCAAATACATTTACCATATTCATATATATGATGCATATTTAAATTTAAGAAAGGCACTTCATATGATTACCATGCAACTATAATGGAACTTCATGAGTTTTAGACGTGACATTTTATTTATAAATGCATTGTATTTTTGTGAAGAAAATGCAACTTAGCGATACATTAATTATAAATGACATCTAGTAACAAACAATGATCTTTCCACAAACACAACTTTTCATAATTGATGTCATATGGCCTAGGTTTAGGCCAAGATGGTATGTAAGCTACCTAGTGTCACTAGCACAAAAATAACCAAGACAGAGATTTTTGAAAAACATAAACAAATCATAAAGAAAAAAATCTTAGTTCTAAATCCAAACATATAACATGAAAACCAAGGACATGAACATGAAATGTGCAAGATATAGGTTCAAACATAATTTTATTATGTAAACATGAAAATAACAAAACATGATTATATTGTAATGTTGTATCCAAAATTGGTGTTGAACAAACAAAATGTAACATGAAAAAAACTACTTATTTATGTATGTTGTTAGAAACCTAGCTCAAGGAAAATCTCTCAAAATATTTCACATTAATTCAAAATGTTTCAAAATATTTCAAAATATGTTTTTGGGCAAGTTTTTAATTACATTATGAATGGAAAATGGATGAAAATATGAAAGGTGGACATTCATGGATGAACTTCATCTATGATGATGTTTGGTGATTTTTTTGGTAGTAATATTGGCAATGATGTTGATAATGATGTTGGTAGTGATGTTGATGATGTTGTTGGGGATGTCATCCATGACATTTAACCTTAGGTTTAACCTAAGTGCCATGTGTCCATTGATGATTTGTTTATGTAACAAAGGTGGGTATGGGTATGTTGGTAGGTTGTTGAAAATCCAAACTCATTTATTTAATTTTTCATCAATTATTGGAATATGAAAAACAATTGGTGATTATTTTCTTACGTAGTTTAATTGGATTATTTTTGGTTTTGGAATCTTGGTTAAAAAAAATTTGTTCATGTTTTGGATCTCTCACTTCATTATTGCAAATTTGAATGTTTTATGTGTGACAAGAACCTTGGTGCATTATTGATTTTATGTTCCATGTTTGCAAACTTATTCTTTTGATGTCTTTACTATTTGTGTTTTGCCCTTGATTTTTTATATGTAACATGGCATAAGAACATAAGTTATTTGGTCATAAAGTTGAAGGAAACCTATTGCTAGAAAGTCTTTAAAGTTAGAGCATGGAAGTCATTAGTTAATTCATAGGAATTTATCAAATGTAAAATAAAAGAGAGGAAAGGAAAAAATGTGGGAAAAAAAAAGGAGATGAAAGAATATTTACTAGATCAAATATTGTGAAGGTCAAAGTTTTAAGCAGTTTGAGGTTGATTAAAAAAAAAATCAAGATCTTTCATTTGACAAAGCCAAATCATTGAACATTTTCAAGGTTGATAATACATGTTTTACCATGCTACAACCAATTTTTAAATTGATCCAAGTGCATATGTGAATAGTGGAGGCTTGAGAAGTTGTTTATGGTGCAAATTTACATCGAAGAAATTTTCAAAACAAAATTTTACAAGTGGAACAATCATAAAAGGAATACAAAAGAAGGAGTTTTGAGTTTGCGAAAAAGTGTAAATGCATATTAAAATGTGATATGAAATTGTGTATTTAATATCATACAAAACATTATTAAAAATACATTAACTATATACATTAACTAAGCTTGTTAAGTCAAAACCCTAACCCTAACCTTAGAAAACCAAATAAGGAGAAAAGAACCTTATTGAAGCAAATCCTTTGTGAAATCCCAAAAGAGATTGTAAATGTTACTTTAAGAAATGGTGGTTGCCCTTTTCCAAATTGTGATTGAAAAATTGGACAAAACAATTTTCAAAGTGTGGAAAATTTTAAGATTATGAATTTCTTGATGGGCAAATGTTATTGGGACATTCATAACCAATGATGGAAAAAACCCTATTTTCCCCAAAAAATCCAACATAACAAATTCAACTCAATAAATTTTGGCATGAAAAAATTAGGAAAAGTCTTGTCCTAAATATTTCCCTAAGTGTGTTAAATTCAATGATTATGTATATATAAGATGCAAAATCACCCAAGCAAGTTAATAACACATCGGTGAAAATGTATGAACTTATAAAATGCAACTCAAATAAGAGTTGTTGTTACGCTAAAACATGGCATATATGATTTTTAAAATGACTCCATTTATAATCTTAACCACCATATTTGACTGGGCATGACTACATGACTACGTAATCCAAACGTTTTTGTCATATATGACACAAGTCACATCCATGGTCATAGTATAACAACCATTTGCAACTATGTCTTCCATGATTATAGTGATATTTACAACATTCATGTAAAACATATTCAATGGCTAAGACTTAATGTTTAAAATATAAATTTAGATTTTTTGATTAATTTCATGTTATTGCATGGTAGCCTAAGATACATTCAAATAAATTATTAACCATTTACGAATTGCCACATGCCAACCTTAAATTCAAAAATTAAATCAACTAGCTATATGACCTACCTTAGGACATTTAGCCTAGTTTAGACTGCTTATATTAAAAAGGCACCAAGGTTAAGAATATAGGTATTAAATTTAGGTTGCAAATGGGAGAACCTACACCCCTTGCTTCATTTTGAAGCTTCAAGTCTTTAATCATTAACATTATAACCTTTTTTTGTAATAAAATTAATCACCACAAAACTATAAAAAATATTTTTCTGAGGGTGAAAGCATCCTTGGGTGGTACCACTAGGAAAGTCACACCTTGATTTTCCTAGACCTATCAAACTTTGAAAAATCATAGAAAACACTTAAATAAATATTTTCATTTTATTTTTTAACAAGTACATTTATTAGGTTCCATGGATTTAAATTAAACTAAATTATTCAAGTTAAATTAAGCTAAAATAAACCATTTCGTCTAATATAAAATATTTAGATTAAATTAGGTTACTTTGATTAAATTAGGTTAAATTACACAAAATAATTGAACCTTGATTATGTCATATGACAATTTTTAAACTATGGAATTGACCTAGATTTTAAAATTATGATTAAATTGAAATTTTGGCTAAGCTAAGTTTAGATTGAAATGTTGGCTAAGCTAAGTTTAAATCACACTAAACAAAGGTAAACTGAGTTGTTAAGGTTAAATTAAGGTATATTAAGTTAAATTAAGCTATTTAATCTAAATTAAGTTATAATATGTTAACTTAAATCAAATTAAATTAAACTAGGCTCTTTAAACTAAATTAAGTTACATTAAGTTAAACTAGGCTACTTAGGTTAAATTATGCAAAAATATACTAAATTAGGATAAACTAGGTTACTTAGGCTAAATTTGGTTAAATTTGACTATATTAGGTTAAAGTAGGTTACATTAAGG
>Ga0116231_10003525_pt1 | contig 32444 bp, 18 predicted proteins | sample S1TSphgellanicum_2_FD_89695 | JGI IMG/M metagenome (GOLD analysis project Ga0116231, IMG submission 89695) | Host-associated microbial communities from peat moss isolated from Minnesota, USA - S1T2_Fd - Sphagnum magellanicum MG | ecosystem: Host-associated > Plants > Peat moss > Unclassified... | reverse complement strand
GTGGGCAAGGGGCATTGGGCAGACAGAAGGCACATAGGACAAGGGCCCAAGTTGGATATACATTGCTAAACATATATTATATATTTCAATTTGATTTTTTTCTTTCCAGTAATTGTCTCCAATTTGATTTTTTTCATTTTGTGAAAAAATAATTTTGGAAAGTCATAAATCATTAGGTGTAAATAATATTTGGATATTCTAAGGAAAGTATGAATTATATCTAATTATATAATCTTTGAATTGGCACTATATAACCTTGGATTAATCTAGAGCTTTTTCCATGGCCACGAGGTTATATTATTTATTAACTAATATTTAATATTTGATTCCTTTGAATTTGGCTAACATGTTGAATAGACCATGTTTTTTTTATTGCCTAGAAAGAAAAAAATTATTAACCATTCATCACAAAGTATACAAATGATGGAAATATGAAAATTGCAAAATTTTAGGAAATGGAGTGCATGATGATTTCATCAAAAGAAATTCAAAAAAATCATACTTATTATGTTTCCATCTTATCTAGCGTTGCTATGCTTTTTTGCAATCTTGAAACATGTCTCATATTTACTTATGATGAGTGCTATAGTACAACAATGGGATTAAGCCTTTTGTACCAACACTCCATAAAATGTGTACACAATATACACACAATGACAATTGGGAGCGTATGTAAAAGATGCAAGACAATTCCCAACATAGATCCATTAGTGCATTGAAAGCCGCTACTAGTGAGTCATCTCTACACAAAGTACCTTTGAATATAAAAGGGAAAAGCAAAGTCCGAAAAATCATGAAAAAATCGCAGCTGATCTTGATGAGTAAAATGTGTGCAGTTGTGGTCATTCTACACACATGACCTAAACTTTTCATTGCACTTAAATGGGTGCGGTGAAGACCAAAACTGCACAAAACCCTAAACCACAAACCTTTTCAATTGGGTATGCTCCCCAAGTTTACAAAAATGCTTCCAAACATGAAAGATGCAGTTCGACATGAAATCGAGTATAAAAATGAACTGTTGATGATGAGGTTTGGAGCAACATGACATGCAAAAAAGTCCACAAGATTTGAAGACCCAAGGAGACTGTTTATTCTATTCAGATGTATTCATTCATGAGGGAATCGTCAAGAGTTCATATAAGCCTTTTGTTGTCTCATGCTCTCCATGAGGAAGAGCTCTCCTTGGCTGCTTTTCTATCCTTGAAAACCACATCAATCTCTTCCTTAAACGTCTCACCTGATCCTTGCCATCTCCAAAACCTACTTCAAACCTCAACAAAACAGGAGTATGTTCCACACAAATCCAACCATGTACTGTTGTTGCTTTTGTCCCTGAATTCTATAGGATGGAAGCTCCAGGTAATTATGCACCTGCAAGTTGGAAACTCCGTTTAGCATTCCTTTTCAGAGCATTGTAGTCAAAGAAGCAAGTTTTCCTAGCTTCTAATGCTACTGTCCACACAACTGATGTTGCGACCTGAATCCTGATCCTGGCAGATTTTCCAAGAATTCTCTTTTTGGGTTGAAGACTTTTCACTGTTATTCAACAAAAAATTCAACTAATTCTGCAATTTGCTTTGGAAAATTTCACCAAATTTTCGGTATCACAAAAAATGAAAAATAACAATGCTGCATCTATTGAGAATTTAGAGTAGTCCACTCCCCCTGGGTTACCACAGTATATACTTAAGATATACACAAGACTGACTTTGCATCCTTATACTTGATAGTCGGAATTCTGAAACATTCAATTTGGGGCCCACTGGACTCATTTTTTGAAAAGGATTGAAATATTTCGACAATATCTGCTGATTATCAGTGGCAGGAACAGTACTCATTACAACCAAGCACATCTGATGAAACATCCCACATTTAGGCAGAAGAGCACGATTGATGTATAAAACAAGTGCTCATGCCTGATGCTCTACAGGGTATAGCTAGAATACCTGTATAAAGATATGTTTCAGAAAATTCATGTGCCCAAAGGTTCTCCTCCTTGTTCTGAGACTGTAACACCTCCCACTTGAAAGTTGGAACTTGGTTCATTGTAGATTTTGGCACTAGACAATTTGTGCCAACATCTGGATCACAGTTCCACATAAAGCATCATCATTCCGCAAAGCAAGGATGTTTATATATATATATATATGATCAGATCCTTAGACTCTCAGTCATCATGCATGATCTGTTGATTTACTTTGTGAAGAATCTTGAATGGCTAAAATGATGGGAATATGTATACCTGCTGAAAGTTGGAAAGTTTTCTTCCAGAACCAGTTGTCTGTTAGCCTTTGGAACAAGTGCCTTACTTGTCAATGGCTACATTACCATGTAGTTTTGTTTCAGTAAGTCCTCCAGTTTCCTGCCACTTCAATGAAAGACACACTATAGACATGAGGTTATCAGATCTGCTTCACTTGGGCATTAGGTTTATTTTGACACTTCTGACAAAATGCATGTATCAGTTCTCCAATTGATACGATAAATACAAAATTGCTGGAGGTGTAACAGGGGAATCACCTGTCTCATCTTCACCCAATTGGGCTGTGAGCAGCAACATGATGATCTGAAGTCAGTTAGCAATGTTAAGACTTCTTGTTGCTGACAGGAAGGAAACCCATGGAAGCTTTCCATTGTAAAGAGACCTTGAGCAACACCTTCTGCTGCTGGATTTTCTCATAATTGTTGAATGCATCAGATGTAATGATCACTGATAATAAGAGAGAGAGATAATCAACATCAGTTACATAGGTTACATCAGTCTCAGCTTTCAGTTGTGGCTGATGAATGATGACAACAATCTCCCACATTGGGTTATCACCAAGAAGCTTTTGATGCCAAAACTTTTTCGACCACCACAGACATAGCCTCCCACACAATGGGTTTACTGAGATAGCCATCCAAACCCGTCTCTTCCATTGGCCCACTCTCTGGTGCAAGTGCATCTGCTGAAAGTGCGTAGATTGGAACTTTTGAAACTGGAAGTGGAAGTGCTCGGATTGCCCTTGTTGCACTCAGACCATCAAGTACTGGCATTTGAAGGTCCATGAGGACAAGATCATAGTTTTTCTTCTGCACAGCCTCAACAGCAAGCTTCCCATTCCCAACCAACTCAACCTCGTGCCCATAGTGCCGGAAAATCTTCCTGATCAGCAGTTGATTGACTTTGTTATCTTCAGCAACCAAAACACTGACAAGAGGCTTTGTCTCTTGTTCCTTGCTAGAATTGTTGTTGGGTTGTTGTTGTTGCTGGGGGGCCACAGGCTTATCTGATGAATGCTCCAGGAGAAGCTTGCTAGAGTCTTCAGCTGGACGAAGAGGTAAGATGACTGTCACTGTGGTTCCCTTTCCAAGTTCACTCTCCGGAGGCAGCATCCTACCCTGCATCAGAGCTAACAGCCCCTTGCATATTGCCAACCCTAACCCAGTTCCAGATGCATCCCTTCTTGGTGCCCCTGGCTGTGATGCAGTGAACAAGCTTTCCAGCTGCTCTTTAGCTATGCCCACACCCGTGTCAGAAACCTTGACCTTGAGCCATATATTCTTGTCTTTTGCTGTGGAACCTTGAGAATTTTCAGCAGCAGATTCAACACTAACATTCCCTGATGCTGCAGGTTTTGTCCCACGGAGTTCTGCCTCCAAAGGTGCAGAGCCACCCAAACTTTGATTCAGGATCTTTGAAGACTCTTGAAAGTTCGATGCAATGGCAGCTGGATCAACCATTGGTGGTGGAGGAATATATTGCCAAAAGACTGTGATGCTTCCGGTTTCTGTGAACTTGATTGCATTGCTCACCAGGTTCACGATCACCTGACGCAGGCGTACGGGATCACCACGCACAGCAACATTTGCTCCTGCTTCTCCCTGGATGATCATCTTCAAACCCTTCTCTGCCACCCGCTTCTCATGTAAGCTTGCAACTTGGTCAAACAAGTCGCCAAGTGAAAAGTCAATTTCTTCCAGCAGGAGACGGCTGGCTTCCATCTTGCAAAAGTCAAGGATGTTGTTGATGACTTGCATGAGCCCCTCAGCTGATTCCTGCATGATTTTCAAGTACTCTTGTTGCTGAGGAACAAGGTTTGTTAGATGCAATAGATCAAGCATTCCCAGCACACCTGTCATGGGTGTACGAAGCTCATGGCTCATCATAGCCAGGAATTGAGACTTGGCCCGGTTTGCTGCCTGAATAGCCTCACATGCATCCCTGTCTGCAGTTACATCTTCATAAAGCCACAGCCGTCCATGTGCAGAAACACTGCTCACTGGGTACGAGCGCACATGCAGGACACGACGGGGTGCTGAAAGCTCCCACTCCTCCTCAATTTCCTGATCCTCAGTCCCTGTCAATGCTTTTAACCATTGTTGAGGATCTGTCCGAGTACCACTACTATCAGCAAACTTTTTCATGGCTCCTGCCACTCTGGAAGGTTCTACTTCTCCATGTGATGGAAGCTCCAGAAGTTCAGCAGCCGCAGGGTTAATCACAACTTGTGCCATTTCATCATCCACAAACACCACCGCCTGTGGCATAAGTTTCAGAATCACATCAAAGCGCTTCCCTAACCGCTCATACTTTCGAGCCTCGATTCGATTTGACAAGAGCATTGGTAGAGATAGCACTGCATCTGCAAATATGGCTTCTGCTGTGCTTGGAATACAAGAACTGTCACGCCACAGAGCGAAAAAGATGCACTGGTATGACTCCAGTTTAAAGTGATGACCAATGAATGCTTGTGGTTGTCCTTCCAGTGTCTCAGTCAACTCCTTTCCCAGATTCAAACCTTCAGTGTGTGTCACCCTCCCATTGATAGCTGAAAGAACATCCGGACTGAATTCAATAAGATCCAAACCCATGCATCGAGGGACACATAGAAGAATCTCCATGACCTGATTCTTCTGAACTACTCCTACCACCACAATATCCGCTTTTGTAGAAGTGGCAACAATCTGAAGGACAGAATATGGCAAGTGTACAAACACTGCTCCTGGAGATTGTGGGGGTGAATCCCAGTGCAGCACTCTTCGAATAGGTTGAGAGGTTTCAGGATGTGGAACCTCATCATCTGGAGCACCCGCAGCAAGCAAGCTCAAAAAATCATGACCCCCAAGTGAATTCTCAAACCCATCACCACCATCACTATGAATATTTGATGAGCCTCCTCCTCCTCCTCCTCCTCCTGCTTCTCTCCCGCCATCTGCCCATCCATCCTCGCCTCTCAGGTATATAGGATGTGTGCTTGCCCATGTCTCTGTGAATCCTGCACCAACTCCTATCTCCCCTGCAAGCATTCCTTGGCCATACGCCAGTAATGACATTTACAACACACGGCTCCTCACCTCCTTCTTGTATATACAAATTGCCCTACTCTCCTTGTTGATTCTCCAGTATACTACTACTCCTCCTTAATCTTCAAGTCTCAAGCTCCTCCAGTCCAATCTCTCCCCACCCTAAGAAAATCCCTTTCTCCCCTACAGCAGTTTTCTTCACCAGCCTGTTCTGAAGTAGGATTAGGTCCGATTCCAAAACACACCACAACAAAATTCCATGGAACATCACCACCTTCACCACCATACCCACTTCTTTGTTTGCTTGTTGATGGGTCCCAAGAAGAAGAGGAAGATTTCCTCTCCTTGTGGTGTGTCATGGGTGTGTGTGCCACTCCCTCCTCCCTACTTTGCAACTAGTAATCTATTCTGCAATCCAAGGGGAGAGCCATTTTGGCGAAGTTTGGACACCAAAAAACAAAAAACTTGATGCTGCAACTTCCAACAACAACAACAACAACAACACCCCAATAGCATGAAACCGAAAACTATTACCCAAAGATTCAATCTTTTTGTGAGTTTGTTTGTGCTTTGCAAGCACCCAATCCTACAAAACAAGAGATTTTGATGGAAACCCTAATATTTACTAAAACTGCAAATTCTAAGACTCATCATCAAGAATCATCAGCATATTTTGATCAAATTCTCACCTTCAAAAACTTGTGGCATGAATTGAATCCAAGACCAAAGTGGGTGAGGAGACCGTTTGTTGTTCCAGGACCAGCCAGCAGCAGCATGCAACATGGAGGAGTAGCAGAAACAAAAGGAGAATACCAACACTTTCACTCAAGCCTGTTTGTTAATTTGTTTGTTTGCTTGTTTGCTGTTTGATGATCCCCTGACACTGATCTCACTCTCCATCTCAACAAAACCCAAAGGAAGAAAAATCATCAAAATCACTCCTTTGTTTATTCTTTTTCAAGTCTCAACAACCCCAAAAGAGAAAGGAAAAAGAATTCCCACTCCTTTATTTATTCTTCTTGACATCTCACCAACCCAAAGAGAAAACATCCACTCCTTTTGTTTATTTTATACCAGATCCCAACAAGTTACAACACAAAAGGAAAAACACACAACTCCATTGTTTTATTATTTCACAGATCCCCAACTACCCAAAAGAAAAAAAGAGCAGCTTTTTTGTTTATTCTTTTCCATATCTCAACTACCCAAACAAAAGAAGAAGAAAAAAAAACCCACTCCTTGTGTTTATTCTTATCTCTTCTTAGACCCACCCAAAAACAAGCCTCCTTTTTATAAGTGATTAAAAATAGCCCAACTGGTTGGGATTCCTTTGTTAGTATGGTGTTGGAAGAATCTAGATTGATGAGACTGGAGAGCTTATTGGGGGTTCAATTCACAAGGATGACATGCTAGATTTGTGACCTTGCAACACAACTAGCAAAACCCTAGTAGGTATCAACTATCAACTATAAACCTACTTTAAATATAGTAAAAAGGAGATCACCCAGATCTCTCACCTGCCACTCAAAGCCACAACTAAAAACTGTAGCTGGGTTAGTCATTGTTGTTACTTTGCAACCCTAAATACCATTTAGGGGTGAAGTTGGGTTTTTGAGGGTTCAAAGTTCAAACCAATGTTGTGGAGTTCTTTGAATTTTTAAAGAAGCTCCGGTTGCTACCCAATGAGTTTTATGTATTTGAGATTTTCCCTTTACTTGGGGATGCTAATTGTTTTGAAAAAAAAAAGCTGGTGAAAAAAAAAGGGCTATATGTCAAAAGCATTATATAATACATAGGTATGCATTTCCATATTTTGCAATGCATATGTGGTTATGATGAATTATTACCTATGGTTCAAATTATGATGACTACCCAACTATGGAATATAATTGCTTTTGGCATTTTGTTCATGTTCATTACTCTAGTTACCTTTGCACAAGGTTCTTCCAATATGCTCTTGGAAGCTCCTTAGATTTTATCTACCATTTGCCATCATAAGGAAGCTTTGAGTGTATATTTTTGAAGGCAAACTATTTGTGTCATTCTATTTGTGTTAATTTCTTAATATGACTTTCTCAAAATGTCACATGTTCATGTTGGCATTACCAAGTGCACAAACTAATTGTCTTTCTCCTTGGGAATATGCCCTACTTGTGTAGATAGTTGAATTTACCCTCTATTTGCCCACTCATGCTTCCATGGTGAATACAAGGTAAATGATAAGACGTTTACCCGTACCCTTACCCGGTGAACATGGTAAATGCTCATCATTTACCTTAACCTGTTTTGGAAGCTTTATTGAAGCCTATATATATTATATACCTTCTTACCTTTAGCTGCCTTATGCTCTTTTTGAACATTTGTATTTAGCCTTACCCATCTGGTATATAAATATCCATGTACCCCACCCAACACTTGTAACTTTGGAAGGAGGCAATTTGGGCAACTTTGGTTTGGCCCAACTATTTTGTGATGGTAAAAAAAGGTGACATTTTTGAAATGTGGTCCCATAGGATGGTGAAGAATCATTTTCTATTTTGTGATGGTTAAATTTTTGACATTTTTCGCATGTCTTCCAATCAGATGGTGAAAATTTCAATATAAAGGAAACCCAAAACTCGGTCATATTAGATATCACTTATTGCATAGTGGGTCATGCAGTTTATCACATGTCTTGAGATATTATGGTTGGGCTTTTGTCATGTGCTTTTTTATCGACATTTACAACTATCATTGTCATCACATATACAAAATATAATATGAAAATATCTTGAATAGTACACCATGTTTAAAAAATGGTTACTCATTTGTAATGAAATGAAAATAGCAATCTAAGCCCAATATTTTCACTATCACAAGATTAGCACAATGCACAAAACAAATGAAAACTGGCATGAAATATAGTATAATGTGGTAAAGTTATAAATCATCAAAAATGATTTGAAATCACACAAATTATGATCATGTCTCATTCACATAATATTTCAAACTTTGTTTACACTTGAACCAATTTGAAATAAAAGCTCAAACAACTAAGCTAACTTAGTTTATCCCTAATTAATTGAAATCTAATTGAGTAGCTAAATTAACACACCTAACATCTTGTTGGGTTCTTGAACTTCAAACATTTGTATAGATTTAAGCAATCTTTTAATTTTCATGGTTAAAAAATGATAACCTTTCAAATGTGGTCTTATAAGGTGGTGAATTATTAGGTTTCAATGACAAATTAAACATTTTTTAATAATTTTTTTTTGTTTTCTTGCAAATTGGTCTGAGTAGTTGTGTTTATTTTTCACATTATGATTTTAAGGTTTATCCACCAAAGTTTCCCACTTGCTAGATTTGTTTTTTGAAAGCTTAAGTTCTCAAAAGTGGTAGTTGATAGATCATAAAAGGATGCTTAACGACATTTTATTAACGATTAAAAATATTTGAAAGGTTTTTATCTAGGTTTGCTAAAAGCATCATTGAGGATATTAATTGAAAGTAGGAACAATTTTGTTGTAGGAGTTTTTTTTGACAAATGTTGAAATTATTATTAAAAGATATGTCTTTTCCTTTTGAAGATGTGATTGAATGGAGAGTTGGACTCCACATTGACAAACTTTTCAAACATCTTTTTTTGCATTTTATAATTGAAAATATTGGCAACAATCATGGATTCTTTTGGAAGACTTATTTTGGGAATTTGTTAAAAACAGGTAGGTTCCAATGTATGTCCTCCAAATAATATTTCCAAAGCTATGATGATGTACCATCTTAGCTAATGAGACAATTTAGTTGTGTGTCTTAATTCAATTTTCATAATCATTCAATTTCAACCTTCCAAAATGTTCATAATTTATAATTTTTTTAATTACCCAACCGTTTTATAGCTTTTATGGTTGCTTAATTGTAAAATAAAGATTGAGAATGGATGGGTTAACTTTAGTGTTTATGATAATGAAACAACAAGGACAATTTCAAATGAAAAATGGTAACAAAATGAACAATGAAAACAACTTACAACATCAATATCAAATAAACAAACTACTTCTTATTAAAGAATGAAACAACCTCCTCCAATAATTGATATACAAACCTTCATTGCTTGAAGACTATGTTGGCCTTGCCCTCCCCAACCCCAATTTTTTTTAAATATGTAAGAAAACAATACTATAAAACCAATGTTGGCCATGGAGAAACCATTATAGACATATATTGTTTCCCACAAAAATTATGAATTGAAGCTAAAATCATGAAGTGAAGCACCTTCCAAGGGGAAAAAGTACCACATTCAATTAAGTGACTAACCGAGAAATCCAATGTACAACAACAACCACATAGAACACACCTTCAAAAGAATTCCCTACATACCTTAATACCTTGGCCAATTCGACACTAATTATATTGTTTTCAGAAATGTCAAAATTTTCAAAAATAATTTCTTCCAAATCAAAAAAATATTGTGAAGGAAAATAATTGATATATTTAAGAATATTCCATTTGTTGAAATGAATGTTTCAAAATTAATTAATTATTGGATGGACATGTGTTGAAATGGCCTTGATCGTACTACGATGGTATTATATTACATGGAGGAAAGGCTATCAATCATGCCCAACTTTTTACTACATTAAAAAATGATATCATGTTTTGACTATATTTATTTATTTATTTATTTATTTGAATGCATTGACATTTCAATTTGGACACCTTTGTTAGGTGGGATCCTAAAAACCCCCCTTACAAACTTTGCAAGTGTCAGTGCTTAAAACCCCCCTTTGTCAGGTGATAGGTCATATTATTCTCTTTACAGACCTAGCTAGGGTAAACAAACCGGTGTCTGAACACTTAGTGTATCAGACACCTCGTTCTCACTCAATCCTCATCTATTCACTACGAGGTCTGAAGAGAAAATATAGAGAGTTATATAGCGTTCCTAGAGCACTTTAAATCCCTGAAAACAGGTTAAAATTGAGGAAGATATCTCCCTTTAAAGTTCAGGGGGTAAAAAGGTGAGAAAGAAAATTCTCTTGAACACATGGTAGGCCATGAGAGTGCACAAACACACTTAAAATCAAACATGAGACCTGTAGCTGACAACAGGGCTTAGAGATCAACAGACATGGGTGTAATTCTTCCCATTTGTGAAACCAGCATTCACATTTCTCAAAGTCTGTGGGTGGAACTACCTTGTTCCTCCTCTTGGTCGTGATCAATCCACTTTTGGTCATTGTCAATCCTCCTCTTGGTAGCCATTGATTTTCCTTACCATTGTTTTGTTTTTAAGGTCCCAACTTCCTGCAGCTAATCATGATCTTCCTCCTCCTTGCTGTGTTTCTTCTAATGGTGTTAAGTTCCTCCTCATCACAAATTTTTCTTGTGAATTCTTCCTCTTCATTGTAATACTCTTTCTAATCGAAGTATTCTTCTTGGTTGCAGTCTTTTTCCTGGTCGTGGTGTTCTTCTTGGTTGCAATCTTTTTCTTGGACGCAATCTTTTTCCTCGTCGTAATCTTCTTCATGGTTGCATTCTTCCTCTTGTTCTTCATGGTCACATAATTCTTCCTAGTTGCAGAGTTTTTTCTAGTCGCGGTGTTCTTTTTAATCATTGAATTCCTTTTAGTTGCATTGTTCTTCCTAGTCATTGACTTTTTCCTAGTGGCAAAGTTCCTTCTCTTGGTCATGACTTTTCTAAAGCTCATGAAGTATATCTCCTGGTGGCTGCGATCCTCTTCCAAGTCACCTGTTTCTAGTGGACCTAAACTCTTCATCATGTTCACATTGATCCTCCCTGCTACTGCTGCTACACATCTTGAAAGTATCATCACCTCCATGTTGTTGTTGCTTGTGAAATGTTGTTATTCTTTGTGATGAGATGGTACTAGGCTTTGAAATGTCTTTAATGGTTGATCTTCCTCTTCATGAATATCCTCATGGTTGATTGATTGATCCTCCTCCTAGTTGAGTAAAAACGCATTAAAATGAGCCACTTGTGCCCTTTTTTTGGTCCTTTTTAGGACTTTCTTTGACCTAGTTTATGACTGTACATTATAAATAAATATTTTTTGACTGCATCTTGATCCTATATGATGTATATTATACATCCATGTTCTTTTCACATACAAATGAATAAGTTTAGTGAAAAAACACCCCCAAAATTCAAGATATTAAAAGTCAAAAGCGCTTCTGAAACAAATATCATTAAATAAAATTACACTACATGTATAAATAATAATCTTATAAAATTTTAGACCTTTTTTCTTTTTCATCTATTAACATCAAAATCCTCACCAACTTTCAGATTGATTAATGTACATTTATTAAGGGAAAAGGACTTTTGATCACACAAAAAAACCCCTATCCACACAAATGTTTTAAGTTTTTAAATCATACAAATGGACTCTTTATACATCATGGATTGGTCTCAAAATTTGTGGGTTGAAATTCTGGTTATAATGGAACCTATTCCAAAAAACAAATTGAAATTTCAAGTTATTATGTTTTTATGGTGTTTTCCCAAATATATAATAGTGGTGTAATTGTTTTTGGGTGTCCATGCCCATGGTGGCTCCTTTTAGTGCGTATTTATATACCCAATTGTGATCTCCTTGTTGCTACCTTCATTTCGAATGGTTTTGAAATGCTCCTCTTCACCTAGTCATGGTTCTGAAATGTTATTGGTTTTATGACAATTCTCATTTCCTTTTCTTGGTTGCAATGTTCTTCTTGTCATTGTGTTTATTTTGATCCCATTTATTTCCTCTTCTTTCTTTTGGTCAATCGATCTTTTTCTTAGTAATTATTTTCTTTTAATCCCCTTCAATTTCTCCTATTGGTTAATCAATCCTTCTAGCATTGTGTTTATTTTAATCCCCATTAGTTCCTCTCATTTTGGTCAATCGATCCTCTTTGAAACTAGAAAAAAATTGTCTTTTGCAATTTATCTTATGTAACTACATGTGTCGTATGCAAATAAAAAATGTTGCATGCAACTATTTTTTAGTTGCATGTGACATGTGTAGTTGCATAAAACAAATTGCAACAAATAGTTCTTCTATTAATGTTCTTGGCATCATGTTTGTTCTAATCCTTATCAATTCTTTTCTTCACCTTGGTTAATTGATCCTCCTCCTTGCAATGTGTTTCTTCTAATCCCCTTCCATTCTTCCTTCTTTTGATCGATCAATCCTCCTCTTGGTCTAGGTGTTTTTCACTCATTTATGATCATTTATTGCTTTTGAGGTTCTTCTACTATGTTGTGGCCTTTAGTTCCATTTGGTCATTCAAAGGCAATAACCTTGGTACACAATGCCATCATGTTTATTGCCTAGCTTGTGCTTGCATCTTAGCTTGTTGTTGAGACAATGTTGTGCTTCCAACGTTCATGCCCATGTACCCACTCGAATCTACTTGCACGCCTCTATGAAAGTTCTAATGAAATTTGTCACCCATGGCCCTTATAGTTGTTGAAGTCCAAGTTGTAATAAACATTGCCCTAGCCATTTTTTAGTAGCTCTTTGAGTTGCATAATCTACCATAATCCTTGGATCAATTGCTCTTTTGGTTTGCTTATCCTTCCTTTCCTTTTGCCTTCCCTTTGTAATTTCTTTTGTAGTTGCCTTGTTCATGGCTTTTTTTCCCATAATATTAGGGATTCAATAATGTTATAATATGTGATTGAGAGTAGTCAACTAATGGTACCCTTCCTTTTGTTTGTTTTGTAGGTACGAATGAAGTAATGAAAGCAAATTATGGGCACTCATGGATTCTTGAGTTAAATTCAGGATGTTGGGTTTCATGCAACAACCCAAGATTATCTTCATCTATGTTTACAACATTGATATCTTCAAGTTGTTTTTCTAGCATTATAAGACACTGAGGCATGTCCACAGAATACCATTGGTTAGCTTTTGACCTATTAGTAGGTAAATCATTAGTTGTTGTTTATTGAATTGTTTCGGCTTTATGCATAAGTTTTGCAATGATTGACTCTTCCCCCAATCATGATCATGATCTTCTTCATCTTTAATTCATTTTGTTGTTCATTGATGCTTGTTGCAATTTATATTTCAAATGGTTGATTCTTGCTATCCATTGCCTTATGGTTGAAAAACCACATAACTATAGCCTTAAATCTAGACTTGTTTTTTTGTGCATGATTGCTTTGAGGCCTAGGGATCTACCCATCTAGCTAAGGTTTTCCTATTTGCTTCCATGTGATTACTTCTAGACATAACTACATCTTTAACTTTTCTTAATGTTATTTTAAATGGCTTGAAACAACTTACATTTAATAATTGTTGAACATCAGATGTATGGGATGGCAGGGTGATCATATTTAGCCCAAGCTCTAATGTTTGTTCTATTATTTCAAGGGTAATATGGTTGTGATGCCCATCTAAAATTAACAAGTCCCTATCGATGAGAAACATTCCACCTGGAATAGACTTTTTGAAGAAAGAAAGGAACTCTTTCAACAAGAAGGAAATCATCCTAACTTTCCTTTGCATTACCATGTAGGTCCTTGATTTGTAAAATTTGATGTAATCATTCAAAAGTTTCTCACCTCTGAAAATGTAAAACCCTAGTTTTAGTTCTTACAACATTTATTGTACAATTTATAATTAACCATTCCTTAGACTTGGGAATGGTGATATACATTACATTTTATCCTCTCCTTGCCAAAACCCTTGCACTTGATTGTCTGTCAACTTGAATGCATGTTTCATCTGAATTCCATATATGATTTGCAAGATAATTGTGCCAATTATATAGTGAATGCATGTTGGCGTAGAATAAATTATAGGAACTAGGAATCAATCCCTGTGCTCTACAAACTTCTAATCCTTCTACTTGTCAAATGTTTAGTTCAAAGTGTTTGCATTTGAACCAACATCACCAATTGTTCCTTAGTATCCCATTTTGAAATGGTGTAGCCTTTGTTTGTGTTAACTCTACAACCTTCATCTTTCGTTGTTGTAGGCTTATAACAATCCACAATCTTGCATAACTAAAATCTAATTAATCACTATTACATACTTTTCTTTTGTAAACACACTTCTTAATCACATCTTCTTAGATCTTGTTTTGTTGTTTAGGTGGTTAGAAAGAAAACTCAAAGGAATGTTCCATCGCTTGTTTGCATTCCTTAAGAAACAAGTCCCATTTTTAGCAACATCCATTGCCTCTTCCAATGCTTGATCTATCCACATGCCTTTTAACTTTATTGTAGGGATTTTATTCAAACTCTAATTTGAACTTGGCCCTTGTGCATTAAAAATAGGGGGTATGTTTTCCTTATTTGCTACTTGCAAGTCCGCATGGCTGCTTTGTCGCTTCGCGACGCATTCAAGTTCATGGTTGTTGTGATATTCCTAGTTCTAATTTTTGGGAATTTGTTGGTGTGCATTTTGGCCCAACCAATGGTATGCCTTTTTTTTTTTGTATACAACCCAAGAATCCAAAAAATGCAACAAATCTAAAAATGTTGTTAATGCATGTTCAAGTATTGTATGTTAGAATAAACAAGAATATAAAATTTTGAAAAATCTTCCCACACTAAATCAACATTTTTTTTTGATGTGCAAGTTGTTGTGGGAAGGAATATATACGAACAATTGATATGAGATAATTGATCCCTTGGTCTTTTGAAATACCTTGACCCAACATTTCGGACTATAAACTTTTGGTTCTAGCAATAGTCCAAGTACTACTTAAATCTTAGTTTGTAAATCCTATCTATGGTTTTTATCTTTATTTTTTATGATGATCCCAATTCTACATGTTCTATTTTCACCTTGAGATTTAATTGTTGTAGCTTTGATTTTGGAGTTGGTCCTTGTTCTTCAACATGCTTTACTATCACTTTGACATCTAGTTTCTACATATCTACTTTTGTACTTGGTTCTTGATCTTCTACATGGTTTGATTTTTCCTTTAGACTTGTTTTTTGAAGAAGAGTTTCAAACTTGATGTACCCTCTTCTATGATCTCTACTTTCACTGGTAGATCTTCATTTTCATTCACATTGGGACCCAAGAATTCTAAGCACACTTGGAATTGTTCTTTTGCTTTAGTTCGTAGAGATGACATACTTAAAAGAGAATTGGAAACAAAAATGAACTAGTGTTTAGCTTGAGATTAAACTTGCTTTTCATTGACTTTTTTTTCAAGGGAATTTGAAATGCTTTTGCATAGTAGGAATATGGAAGGGAGTCTCCTTTTGAGGACCAATAAATAGGCTTCTTTGGGGGACTCCAAAAATTCATGTCCTTTGTTGATTTTTGTGTAAAGTACTTTTGTTGGGATTTAGGGTTTATTTATGAACAATTTGATGCCCTTCAATGTGACACATAAACTCCCATCACCAAACGTTTTCTTTGGCTCTTTTGTTGCTCTGTGAAACCGAATCCAACCTAATCCTAATCTAACCATTGGCTTTTAATGGACCAGTTGGTTTTTTGCCCTAATTTGTCTCAAAAGGCACCCATAACGAAACACTCTGATGTGAACTAAAGCCTTCCTTGTTATATTTCTTCAGTTATGTGCATGAAACTATGTCTCCCATACCAAATAGATAAGACAAAACAGCATTCATTTTTTAAAAATATACCAACCACCCCTCCCCCCTTTAACTCCACACTAAACCAACATTCCATTCTCTTCCATTAAAATAACTGAACATAAGTTTTAATATCGAGCATTCAGTCAAGGGAAATTTTTGAAAGGATTGTAGGTGCACAAATGATTATTGACAGGCATCAGCCTGACCTAATGGGGGGGAAGTTTGATTACTGGCTCCTGTTCGGTGGGGGCCATGTTTACCCTAATGTGAGTGTGTACCACCTTGGAGGTAAGTCCCCAAGGAATCCCATACACCACCCGCTTTGTGATGGATTTGTTGAATCAATTTCAACAAAAGTGCATTGTGTGGTTGCTCAATGTTTGTGACTATACATCCCTGGGTTCGTCTAGATCATGAGCAAAATCTTGGAGTTGTTTGCCACTGAAAACTGGATTGGCCTGTTGAAAGCATGCAACTGATCAACATCCCATGTCTTTTTTAACCATAGCTATCTTTGGTGCCAATGTATGGCTTGTGAATCTAAGGACTCATGAGGTAAAAGGTGGGCAATCTTGTTTGGGCATTTTGGCAACTGCTGAGAGATGTGCAGCTCATGTTCAGGCCCTATGAAACAAATTATCATTACACAAAGACTACTACTAGCAGAAGAGTCAGAGAGCCTGAACTTGTACCATAACATTTTTCTTTCTCCTTTTTAAGTCATGAATTGAAGGGATGACTACAAACAAGTGAAGTGCAGATCTATGAGCCGACATGATACAGAACCAGTATCAAGCTAGTGGTGTTCACCTAGATGAAGAAGGAAGTAGGTACTTTCTCTGCAAATTGTATTGCCCTTGGTGTCATGCAAAATCAAGCATGCACTTAGTTAGTGGGGGTTAAACCCACAACCACTTGCAATGGGTACACAACATTACCCTCACATTAGGTTAATGATCAATAGGACTAGTTTGCCAAGGGAGAGAAAACACAGATCCAGACATCATAATGTTGTCGCATCCTCTTTTGATAGACAAATATGGATATACCCATCAACTGGTTCCAGCTTATGCATCTGGCATGCTTGTCTTGTATGTATAAATGAATAAATTGTTTTTTTACAGATTCGAAGTAGTGCACTCTATATCGAATCCTATGTATAAATTGAAGTCTTATGCAGTAATGGTCTCTTTCCATTAGGCTTTGATCACAGTCTAATGGAGAGCCACTGAAATGGAGCCCTGTTTCTTGCTGCATGGACAGGCAATTTGCATTGGAGAGTTGGAACTGGGTTGAAATATGTAGGTAATTAATGTTAGGAACATTTCATATGTAGGGAACTTTCTAGATAACTTAAAAAGAACACATGTTTTGCCAAAAAACAAAAAAAAAAACAAATGTTATCTTCGAGTGATTTGTAGTTTGATTCACAGTTCACAGAGAGCTCTGCAGTTGGTCAATGCTTGACCTCTAGAGCTGTGAGGTGACTGTGAGCACAGCTAGATGAAACAATTGCAATAAGAAGCTATGTTTAGGCAGAAATTGTGATCATAGCAGCCTAATGGAAAGAAGCCCGAAACCCATCACTCAACTGATATACATATACCTGCATACTGCTCCATTGGTTGCATCCACAGTCCTCATCTGCCAAACACATTCTGCCACCCCAGGTCTTGGTATGCACGCCAGAGATATGGTGCCTATTTGAGACAAGAAATTGGAAATTCTGGGCAATAAAATACTTGCACACGACATGCAACAAAGGCTATTCTGATGCTTGAATTCAGTTCAAGGGGAAAAATCTTGAACCGCATTTGCTCCCCACAATTCTATTGCAATGACTAGCTTAAAATGAGCTGCAAAGCAAACAATGAAGAAATTGCATTGAAAGTGATGTCAATCTCACTATTGTGACGGGTACAAAAGGATGATACCACTGTATGTGTCTGTGAGGGAAGGATTAGCACTTGTACAGTTTCTTCACTTGACATACCTTCCCCCCCCGCCCCCCCTACACTTGATGCTTCCTTTGAAGCATCTAACTCAAGAACAAAGTGCTTCAGAGATTTTTTTTTCCTGGACTGAAATCCTTGCTGCCAAAATCCTTTGGATATCTCATTGAATTCTGTTGCCATGACAGATTATAATCCAATGTGAAGAGTCTTCTGACAATACAAGGTTTTACAGCAGACATGGTTGTGAAGCTTCCATGACAACAAAATTGCTCAACATAGAAATTCTTGCTCAGATGATATTCTAACACATGAGCTGCTCTCAGTTTCCAAGCAATGTCAAAATGCATGTGCTTTCCATTGAGCTGAATTTTGTTGTTGTGGGTCAAAATTATGCTTTCTTTTGTTTGAAGAAATTGCATATGCATGTATTATATTTCAAAGTTATTCCTTCTGGTATGTTTTCTTAAGTAGGATGCTGGAATTGGTTTCCAGAAATCAGCTAAGAATCGAGTTTCTGGTGGTAAATTATTTGGGATGCCTTGAGATTATAACATGATCTATATCTCTCCACATGATCTCCTCTGCAAGTCCTGCCTACAATTTCTGCATTACCCAAGTTTTTGTCTGCATCAAATCTCTGAATGAAGTTAAAGTGTAAACATTTATTCCAAGCCTCTGTGGTCTGTGGAGAACATTGGGAGCTAAGCTTTAGATGTGTGTGAACTTGAGTGGAAAATGTATTTGAAACTACTGAAAGTGGAGCCATGCTTTGGATCTTTGCAAACTAGACTGAAAAGGAACACAACTTCAGAGGTCTTCATTGAGATGAAGCTTTTGTTCATTGATGCTTGACTGTTGAACCGCCAAGTTGGATTTGTTTAGGGTTAGGGTTAGAGTTGTTTAGGGTTGGGAGTGGGTGGTTATTAGAGCATCTCCACCGGTGCTCAGTATGTGACTCCAGACAGTAAAATGTTTTGTGAAAAAGCCAAAATGTGCCGGTTTAGCTCAGGAAATTGGTTTTTCTGCAGTACATTCGTGCAGCTTGCCCTGGCTGGTAAAAGGCGCAACACAGTTGTGCATCTCCAAAAAAGAGTAATAAATTGGACCTAGCTGCGGCTCAGTAATTCTGATTGATTGATCATAATGATTGGTCCAGGTGGTTTGCTATTAGTAGTTCTCACGTATTTGCAGTTCCAGTTACAGTTTTATTGGTGGGGTTGCCCAAAAAAGAACAGCTAAATTTTGACATTTAATTTTATTATCCAGAGTGAAATACTGAGCACCGGTGGAGATGCCCTTATACTGCAGTACAAGATCTTGTAATTTAGTGTGTTGTGTATAGCACATGTGGTCCTGATCATTCGACCTCAAACTTTCTTCTCTTTGCTTCTTGATTCTGGGAAGCAAAATGTCAGTTAGGCTGATTTCCTCCCAGAATTATATACTACCAGTGAGAAGAATCTTCACAACAGCACTACTAAGGGGTTCCATAATTGAAAAGTACCCTAGTACCTTGGCCAATTCGACACTAATTATATTATTTTCAGAAATGTTGAAATTTTCAAAAATTATTTCTTCCAAATCAAACAATATTGTGAAGGAAAATCTGGAATATTCGAGAATATTCCATTTGTTGAAATGAATTTTTCAAAATTAATTAATTATTCAACAGACATGTGTTGAAAGGGCCAAGGTAGTTTGGTATCTCATGAATCTCTTTTGAAAGATGTCAGCAAGGAAACTAGGAAACAGAGATGGTACCTAATAGTATTTTTCACTTCAATTTTTTTAGTGTAGTCAAAGTGGCAATCATCCATTAGAAGATTTCGTCAAATTTGGCTATAAACTATAAACAAGATATATGAGAGTAGAATATTTTTACATCCTTCTCTATTATTGTTGTTGGCTATACCTAACATAACCTAATACAGAAGTCTGGCAATTTTTAAAAACGATTTTCTCAAAATTTTGGAAATAAAAAGCCCCAAAAATCTCGGTTTTTGGCCATTTTATATTTATTAAATTCTCCAGAGAAATTGCTGGTAACTAAGTCTGGGTTCTACTTAACATTAGAAAACTCTAGTTTCACTACCTACTAGTGTAGCTTGTGCCATTGGCCCAAGTGTGAACACATTGAGGGCTCAACAGATTTTTCCTTTGAAACCCCTTTTTTGCATTGTTTGTGAATTTCCAGCAACAAAATCCACTCTAAAAGCAATATCTTCCACACCTTAGGTCTGAACATTGTGAAATAAACTCTATTAAATCTGACTAACCAAGAGCTTTCCAACAACATCAAGAATGCTTCCAAATTCCAATAAAAATTTAAGTTTTGATTTTATTTAATTTTCATTGAGAAAATGATTCAATAATCAAAAGATTCCACACCGTAGCGCCAAGCACTGTGAAACTAAGTCAATGCACCCCTACTCATTGAGAGCTTTCCAATGATATGAAGAGTGCGACATGAAATATGGTTTGGTAGATCTTAGTGTACTATGTAATAGAAGATTGTATTCAGGGTTCTTTTTTCCTTCAATTTTGTGGTTTTGAAAGTTTGGTGACATTCTTTTCATCTTTTTCCAAATTTCAAGTAAAATACAAAAATTTCCAAAAATTTCTAATTTTTTTAAAGACCACTACTATACACTGGCGACATCCAATAATGCATGGGCTAAATATGGCACTTTCTTTCTTTTTTCCTTCAAAATATGGCAATTTTGGGCATTGTTCCTAGAAAAATCCTTTGGACAAGTCGCAGGCTCCCCTTCTTTTTAGCCAAAGCGGTGAAATTTTGCCACAAAAGAAACTCGGGATAGCCATAAATAGTATTAAAATAATATCAGATGGATAAACCTAAATAGTTTCAAAATTTTCCCAAAACTGGATAAGTGTAAGAATTTATAGGCTTTGCAAAATTATCAATCCCAGGAAGGGTAGGGATAATATCTCATCACTCACCCTATACATATCAATTGGGTAAATGTAAGTTATATAAAATATTTATACAAGTACAAGACACATTTCAAAGTAGAGAAAGACAATCAATTATGCATTGCAAACATGAATATGTGAAACTTCACACATTCTATAAAACAAAAAAGAGAATGAAACCAATCAATAGCCTTTTCAAAAGCACGATTCTTATCATAAAATCTAAAGGGGTTTCAAGAGCATTTGGTAACAATTTTGTTAAAGGAAAAATGTAATGAACAAAAATAAAATTCCAAAAGTTTAGAACCAAAAACAAAAATGAAAGCAAAGAATGTAATTGAAATGAAAAAAATGTAATTTACAAACTTTTATGAGTCACAAATTAATCAAAACAAATTTATTTCACAGTAATTGAACCTACTAACAACTAATATCTTAAATTTTTAATGCACATGCAAAAAAATTTATAAATTTTTTTAAACTAGAGATTTACACATACCTTATAATTTTATTTTCAAAATAAACATAACTTTAATTTTTGAACTTATATTTTTATAATTTTATAACTTATAGTTTTACTCAACAACCAACATATTGCACCTTATACTTTTACTCATGTATGTTTTACTTTTCTCAAGTAGTGTTCCCCTCAAGTATGGGCATAGGCTATAGGTTATAAATTTAAGGTTTAGATGTTAGGATTTTTATTTGGTATTTTTTGGGTCTTAAATTTAGGTCTTAGTTTTTGGAGTTTTCGATTTTATTTTTTTAATTTAAGATTTTTAGTTTTAGGATTTTGTTTTTTGGGTTTGTCTTTGATATTTTTAGGGTTATTTGTGGTTAGACTATCAAATTTAGGTTTTAAGGTTTAAGGTTTTTGATTATAAAGTTTAATTTTTAGAGTTTGATTTTTTTTTCTTTTAGTGTTTAGGCTAAGTTTAAAGATGAACATTAACTTAGCATTTGAAAATAACAAAGGAATTTCTAGGTCATTCAAACAAGTCATGGAAGTTCATGCTCAAACATTTCTTCAATTTTATATTGTATATGAAAAACAATAAATATGACCATGTGTGACACCTTCATGTGGAACTTGTCAAAATCAGCTTTGTGCGATGACACATTATTCATTACATTATGCATTAATGACATTGCACTTGTGGCCAACTTGTGGCCAAGATCTATTGGTTGGCATTAGAGGAAATTTTTTTTTTGAGTACCCAATTGTAAGAGTTATTGAGGTGTATTGTGTTCATAGATGGGGCCCTACTTGAAATTTGAAAACCTTGGAAGAATATAACACACAAAACCTAATTCATTCGTGAAAAAATGATTTATACAATGAATAACATAATGATTTTTTATCATCATGGGTTGTTTTTATACATAGACAATGATTATTTTGGGTAATATCATGATGTGAGGATCTTGCAAGACTTGAGCATTTATAGAATTTAACACTAGTATTTCACATATGAATATGATTATTTTGAATATTTCTTGGGACATCCAAGGTACATAGGTGAAAAGATGTTTATTATGTGTAGGATAGGTTGCGTGGATCTTGCCCTAGATGCAAACAATGATGAAGTGTGAACATTTAACAAGATGAATGTAGGTTTCATAGTGTAGGTGGACTGGGTGATTGGTGGGTTGAAAGGAAAATGGAGACACTTCATGAAAAGGTTTGATTTAACAAAGTTGATGTGTCCACATATGTTTTAAACTTCAATTTTCATCATTAACTTCCTACAAAAAATGAATGAACTTCACATGTGAGGTGGTTGGGGACTACAATCCTGACCCAATTGCACATGGTTAGTAAGAGGACTCTTGATTATTATAGGTCCAAAATTATTTAGATCTTTTATCTAAACTCCTCCTTTGATATAACACTTAAATTATAATGCCTTTAAATTGTTGATTTTCACCTCTTTTTGCACATTATGGATTTCCACCTTGCCCACCAAGAAACATTTTAGATCTTTAGAATGGATGCAAAGTAGGATGCCACTATTCACTACACCAAAACATGACTTTCATGATTATATTCATACAACTACACAATTGAATAAAATTCATTATTTATGCCATTTTGATATAAAAAACTACAAAAATGACATAAACAATGGATTCAATTTGCCTACAGTTGTATTTTTGTAGTCATGAAAGTCACATTTTGGTGTAATGATTGCCATGCTCTTAAATTGGCTTTACAAAATCTTTGCCTTGGTCATCATTTGTTCACCATCCTTTGCAAATAATCTAAAGTCTAAAGATGCATTCAAGATAGGTGTAGAAATTTTCAAGCTCAATGTAATTAAAGGTAAGAATTGTTGTCTTGGAATAGGGTACCCCATATAATAAACTTTGGCGGCTTTTCAAAACCTTCCTTGAAGCATGCCCATTTGTAACTTTCAAACATTCCAACATTTCATCACACTGAAGTGTTGCCTTTTCAAACCCCTCCTCATTATAACTTCATGTTTTCAATTCCTTTCAAGTGTTGCATAGACTGTCTTTCAAAATCTACTTTGCAAACACAAAATTTAGGTACTTAGCCTAGTAATTAACATACATTAATATCCACGTTGCATTAGGATTAAATCAAGTTACTTGTTTCTTGCTTGCGTGATATGTTGCAAAGGGAGTAGTGTAAGATGTGGCCTTGTTGCTAAGGTCGAAAAATTCCACAATTTACTTAGGAACTTTTTCTTTATGGGGTGATTTTGTCTCAATGTGCAAAACAATAGATTTAGATATAATTTGTGCCTCCATCTAATCATCATTTTCCATGACTTGTGTCATTGCCATGAAGTTCACCATCCCTTTAATCATAAACACAAACCAAAATGACCATACCCATTCAAACCTAATGACAATTTCAATATTTAGATTTTCAAAATTGTTTCTAGATTTAGACAATTTGGTCATTGGATTTCCAAACCCCTCTTTGGATTTCATGCATTTAGTCACTGGTTTTCCAAAATAACCTTTAGATTTTGGGTGAATGCATGTTAGGATGTACACAATAAATTGTCGTAGTTTGACAATTTTTAGTATCTATTTGGGTTTCATGCATCATGGTGAAAATTTTAAAAATAATTTTCACTAGAATTTTGTAATAAATGATGGTTTATGTCCCAACCTAACATTATGTTGTGAAATCAATGCACATATGAATGATATAATAGTAAAACAAAATATTATTTTGATTTGGAGAGTCTTGTGGCATTTCTACAATTTCTACAAAATGACTAAAACATATTAAATTTAATGATAATTTTTCATGAGATTTTACACATACAAAAAAAAATCATAAAAAAAAAAAATTCCATCAAAGTTTTAAATTTTTCTTAAGGCCATGGAATTTGGCTTGTGATCTTCAAATGTTCATTAATACATTATGGTATAATAATGTTAATTATTACAATTTTTTTAAGTTGAAAAGTGTTCGTCCATTGAAAATTTACTTGGGCTAAATGTGTTTTTAGTCATTTGAAAAATATAAATGAAGTTTTGAATTTTAAAAAAATGAAAAATTGCTATCAAATAAAGTGTTTTTAAAAACCTTGATTAAGTTATTGGTGTACAATTACACAAATGCACGATTATACCTCAATTTCATATTCATGATTCTTGTGTTTTCTTTTAATTTTGAAGCTCAAATCATTTATTTGTGAGTTTTAGAATAATTCAAAGTGAATGAAATTTTACGTGTTGCTACTTTTGATACTATATGTAATTCCAAACTTCCCTTAAATTGTGTACACTATAATGTGCATTCACCTTTTCATGAAACCCTCTTTAGATTTCCAAAACAAAATTTCAAATTTCAACCTACAAACAAGATTTCATAAGCACATAACCAAACATATCATAATTGGGCTACCATATGAGCTGGAGACCTACATTTAGGTTTCAAGTTCAAAGACTTGAATTGGATTTCATGCATTTGATCATTGGATTTCCACAACAAAACATTGAACTTCATGCATTCATCATTGGATTCCCACAACAAAACTCTAAATCCCCATCACTAGATCCCCTAGATGCCATCTAGGACCCCCCAATATGTGACAACATATGAATATTGAACATAAGGAAAGGAAAAAGGCTTGATGGAATGTAAGGTTTCTAACAATATAATCATAAATTTCATTGTCCTTTCGTGTTGCTTGAGCTACCAAAACTTTGATTGACAAACCTATCCTTGGGTGGTACTCTTAAGAACCACGTCAAAGAATGGTTAATGAACTAAAATCAAACAATAATTTTTTTGGGCCCTTTATATATATTTTTCAGAATTATATATATATATCTTGTGTCTATCAATTGCATGCACTAATATATGGTCTTAAGGTTTTGTTTGAAATTAAAAAAAGAAAATTATGATTAATTTGAATTTTTAATTATCATGGACCTTTCAAGAGTCACATTATTGAACTTTGGAAATTCATAAATAAATCATATTGTGTGCTCAATTAATTACCTAATTAAAAAAAAAATCTCCAAAAAAAACCTTAAATATATTCTCCAAAAAATACCTTAAATTATTATTTCTCAAAAAAATTCAACAAACATTCAAACATGGTGTTCTTAATCAAAGCATTCAAAGAAAGGAAGTAGTGTTATATTCTTGAATTTTAAAAAAATGCAATGATAAAATATTCTTGAAATCATTAAAGTTTCAAAATCTATACACCTGAACAAATGCGCAAGGTGTTGTTGAAAAGCTTAGAACATAAGCTTAGAACAACTAGCTCTTGTGTGAATGAGGCAAACTCATGAAGTGTGCGAGTCAAGTTCCTCAAGCTTGTGCCTCCCTCAAAAAAATTCAAGGTGCTCTAGTGGTGACCTCCCTTATAGACATTGGCATTCCTGTTTCTCTCCTTCTAGAATTGGCAATGTCCTTTATGAACCAAATTTACATTTCTTTTCTCTATACATGTTTCTTTTCCCTCCTCAACAACTCACACAACTCAACACTAGCAATGAGCATGATTGGATGAAAGCATTGAAAGAGGACCTTTCGGACTAACACAAGAGGAGAGTGACAAGGTTGTTGTGGTTGTCTATGGGCCAAAAGTTTGGCATGAATTCATTTCATGCTGGATTGAATAACTATTTTGAGTTTGGGGGCCCTGTTGGGCCCCTTTGTATTTTTTTTGGTGTTGATCTTGTCCCATGAATTGGGCAAACATGGGCTTTCAACGCTATGTATGCGCAACTTTACAAATAATTCTATTAACTAGGTCAAATAAAGAGAAGGTTAGTTTGAAATATTTATAACTTGAGTAGGCTAATTAAAACAATTAACTCTAGTGTTAATTATTTTCCCATCCTCTCACCCATAATTTGAAAATTTTGTAACTTGAAAGACTATTTGAATGTGACCACTTGGGCCAATCAAAAGTGGTAATGTTGCTTTGGTTGTTTTGGAGATCAATGTATTAAATGTACATGTTTATGAGTCCAAGTTGAGGTTATAAAGTTCATCCCAACATATTATGTACATGTCATTTTACTACTCCTCGTAATTCTATTGGTTTTTGAAGTAGTTTTAATTTCTTGTGTTTTTTTTTGAGCTGGTGTTTGACATGTTGTTACTTATGTGAAATGTTTTGAGGAGGTACATATTTGAGGTTTTTTTCTTAATAATGAATTTGGGGTTTAGGGGCCATGTATGTAGTTCTTCTTACTTTGTGGAACATGCTTGAAGCATGTAGACTTTGGTACAGGTCAAATTCCTTGGGCTGAAACCAAAGGGTTCTCTAAAATAGATTTAAAAAGTTGAAACCCGAACTCAAGGTTCTCTTGAAAAGCTAGAACTGGACAACACAGGTCCACAGAGGCTACTTAAAAGAAAACAGGAATGTACTGTCGTGATGAATGTACCTGAACACCTTCCATATATGCACATAAGACTTGCAAAATGATAGAAACAATGATTAAGCCTATGATAGAGGGAAATGATAGAGGGAAGTTGTGAGGACCCTCAATGAAATAGAGCATTGCCATTTATAGAAGTTAGTACATTTACAAAGTAGGAATTCTGTTGTTAGCACATTTACAGAGTAAAAAATCTGTAATAACAAAACAAAGGTGTTCTTGTGCATTAAGTGATTTCATTGGATTTTGAGTGAATTCACTGGTTGTTCTAGTCAAGAGGACTTACTGAATGCAATGAATTTATTGCATTGTTTCAGTGAAGGAGGATTATTCATTTGCACCCCATATTTTGTTATAGGGAAATTTGGGTGATACAATAACCTGTGAAAGTTTTTCAACAGTGCAGACAGAGGACAATTGGATTTTGAACTGCACCTAACTTGCACATTTGTTAGCGAGACTTGGGTCCCAGGGACAAATTAAAAATTTGGGGACAAGACACATGAAAGAGAGAGAATGATGAGGAAAGCACCTCCTCCCTAACAAACAAGTGTGTTGATGGGGGAGGTGGGGGGAGGGGAATCCTCAACAAAACATGGGTCCAGACTTCCAATCTTGAGCGCCAGCTCGTAAGTGCATTACGGTGATCTATCTTTACAAGCAATTGCCCCTATCATTGTGCATCATGCTATGTCTCCTTTTAGTCCTATAAATCTAACCTCACCCAATGGAGCAGAGCATCCGAGTTTGACAGTGGCCTAGAGTTCTTGCTCATCATCGCTTTCTGCCAGACTCTAGCCTTTCCAGACATACACTAGATCTCGAGATTGAGTATCATTTATGTGCTCATTCTAATTCAATTGTAATATCGCTACCTCTTTGATCAATCCCCTCTAGTACTGAATAGATCCCCTGCATATATAGATCTCCTCTGATCTGGAGCCTTGCACTAGCATTGTTCTTAGTCGAGCTTCAACCTCTTCTCCAGGGCATTGGCCTGTGCTTTCTCCCTCGTGTATGAATAGATCTCCTCTGAGCTTCAGAAACGAAATCTAGATCTTCGATTTTGGAATAGTACTGTTGTAGACAATTCTCACTGGGATTAGTACTGTCTCCCAATTGGAAAATTATATCTAGGTGTTTGGTTTGGGAGCTAGCTGCAAAGGATAGTCGAGTACCTAAGCAAGCACAGGAGAGTTCGGCATCCTTTTACGAAGTCAATCGACAGTTGCTGCAGGTATGGGATTCACGGGAATCCGGCGGGCTCTGGTGTTGTTGGCTTCTGTGGTAGCTGCCTTTCTGGCTGTGGTGGCTCATGCAGCGTACTTTCCCGTTGGCTTCAACGAGAATTACGCATCCAGCACCAACGCCGAACACACACAAGTTATGGATGGCGGGGAGGTTGTCAATTTGGTCCTCGATCAAAGTTCTGGTAATAAATTTTGCTCCATTCTTCACACTCGACAATTCTTGCACTACTGAACGTAATATGTGTCGGAACAACAACCCAGATAGCTTTCGACCTTCAGCTGATCTTCATCTGGTGCCAATTGAGCTGCATTGCTTGGGATTTAGTTCCTCGTCAGGCTTGTACTAATTACCTTGATTCCTGCATCCACTAGTTGGAAATTGTTACAACATGACGCGATGTGTCCTGTTTGTTGACCATGTACAGCTGCTGCATTTGGATCCAAGGGGTTATATTTGTTCGGAGCCATCGGCATGAATATCAAGCTCGTCACTGGCAATTCTGCCGGCACTGTTACTGCCTACTACGTAAGATTTTATACAACTAACTTGATCGATATATAGGACTAAATTGCAGATCACACTTCTTCAGAGCTAATGTTGTGAAGAAAATCAACATAGTTTCCTCTTGTGGGCTAATGCTGTGAAGAAAATTAACATGGTTTCCTCTTGGGTGCTAATGTCTCTCGAGCCCTTGCCAAGGGCGATAATCCAGGAAAGCTCTCAAATGGGTTCCTTCCCCTATACATGAAGGAGGTGAAAACTTGCGCTCGATGGATCACACAAGAACCTGATTCCATAATTCCGGGGCATTGCCTGATAATTTTAGTGAAACCCAGTCATGAACTTACTATTAAAGATCACTGGTTGTTCAGTGATGGCGCTGAATTCCAAAATTCGAACTCAAGATCCTGCACGGGAAGAAGTCCTTGATGCCTCGCTCGTCTCTTGTTACCCTACAGATCTGTGCAGGAAATAGTTTAATTTTCTCTAAGAACGTCCTCGTCTCCCTCGTGCATTCCAGCTCTGGTCCATATAATTGAAGAGACATAAAATAATGTTGCTATTATATTGCATTTTGCAGTTGTCATCGGGAGGAGATCATCATGACGAGTTGGACTTCGAATTCCTGGGCAATGTGAGCGGTCAACCCTACACACTACAGACAAATGTATTTGCCCAAGGAGTTGGGGGGCGGGAGCAGCGGATCAGCCTCTGGTTCGACCCAACTGCAGAATTCCACAGCTACGCCGTGCGCTGGACCAGGGAAATCATCATGTAAGAGAATCCTGGTCATGGATCCAAGGACAAAACTAGTGAGTTGCAATTCACATTCGCTTATGATTATGCTTCATGGTGGGTATGACCCACGGGTGGGGGACAGTCTCAAAATGCAAGGCCTGGGAACGCCCCCACCCATGGGCCATACCCATCCAACACAAAGCCCCTTCATACTTACACAACATCCTCAATCAATTTGAATGTGCATGTTTTGAGTTATTTTGGAGTTGGAAAAAAGCTTATGCATTTGAGTCGGAGGTTGGGATGTGAAATCATAGCCAACAGGCGGACACGGCAGTAAGAGCCTTCAGGTAGCTGGGATATCTCCAGGGAGGAGTTCTATGTCCATCCCACCTTAATTTGTGATATTTTTTCCATGGAATACAGATTCTTTGTGGACGATACACCGATTCGTGTCTTCAGGAACAATGAGATTCTGGGGGTGCCATTTCTCAACGCACAACCCATGGGTATATATGCGAGCCTCTGGGATGGGAGCTCATGGGCCACGCAGGGGGGGAAATACCCTATTAACTGGGCTGCTGCACCTTTTGTTGCATCATTCCAGGGATTTGGGGTAGATGGGTGTGAGGTAGTTGGTGACAACATTGCAACTTGCGCAGCCGGTCCTGTGTATGCTTGGTGGAATGCGCAACGATATCAGTACCTAACTGCACAACAGATAGATGCTTTGAAATATGTGCAAAGCACCCATCTCTATTACGACTACTGCGCCGATAGAGTTAGGTACCCTATTGAACCATTCGAATGTGTGAAGAACTGGTATGGTTCATAGGAAAAGGCAGCTCCAAGCTTAGGATTGAAAACGCCTCATTTTGAAGCGTTGGTATTTATATAACTGCCATTGAGACATTTCATGAGCAAGAAATGTGAGCGAGTGCATCATCATGATAGCTCCATGGGTGATCCACTCACTAACAACTAGATAATAATTCTGCTTGCCCATGTTACACAGCTAAGATTGTAAAAGCATGTGCCCTACTGGAGACATCCAACATCATGGTGAATAAACAGGAGGAAACTCAATTGTGAACAAGATTTTGATCTAGTAATTGGAATAAGCATTTCTTTTGTCATGTTTTGGATCAAACATCTCTACAAACCATGCAAATTATGTGTCAAGGAGGCGTGTTAGTTTGAAGCTTGCCAATGAAGCATATATGTGGAGATGAAGTTATTTTGGGGAAACAGAAACCAGAAAAGTATGAATATTTCCATTTAATCACAATTTCATTATCTTATAACTTCATAACTCTTGACTAGATTATAATTTCATTTGGCCCCCATTTAGTGAGATTTGGAATTTTCAAATTTGATAGAGACTAGTTGAAATAAGGCAAGTTCCATAACCAAGGATACTAAGTGTGCCCAATGTCTTTGTTGTATGCATAGCTACTTGAACTCATGTCCATGGCCCATCTTTGGGGGGGAAGGGGGTGGGTTCAGAGGTAATTTATTATTTAAACTCGTTGGTTGCTTGCATCACTTGAGAGGTGTGTTTTATTTATCACAGCAAGTGTGAACCAGCACCCATGTTGGTGCCTTCACCAATTTTTTGAGTGAGACCTCTTAGAGGCCATATTAAGCTCCAAAAATGTTAGATTTGAACCGAGAGACCCTAATTTTAAGCATGGGATGTTTGTAATATTTATTTAGAAATAATTTAAATGAATTTTGAGATTTTTACTATAGTACCAACATGGGTGCTGGTTCACCCTGAAATATTATTGCAGAGTTTTTTTTTTTAAAAAAATTTAGGGGAAGGATTTGGGTTTTAACCTTTATAAATTTGAGATTCCTCAAGGCCAATTGACTGATAGACCCTTCCCCTACATCAATTTTTACAAATTTTATTTATTTATTTTTTTGAACAACCAACCTAGTTTGTGTTACCACATACCTACTATATATGTCTCTCTTTTCCATTATTCCTTCACCTGAAGTGGGTAGCACCCGGACAAGTGAAAGCCAAAGATGGGGAACCTTCGATCAACTTCTGGTGAGCTGTTTTGAATAGAAATGTCCAACAGATTTCAGAGTCAAGTTCAGAGAGTATTGATTAAATGGTCCTTAAATTGGCCTTGGATGAACCAAGTGCACACACACTGGTACCGTAGTAATGACTAATTGTTAGTAAACCATTGTCGTGAGGCAATTGTTTTATTAAATAGTAACATACCACCTACATGTATTCATTAGTTATGTAATACCGAGGTTTAGTCATACATCATATATTAGGCCCACTTTAGACAAGGGTCCAGGACCAAGTCAAATCAAATTGTGATTTAGTCTACATTGATTTTTAAGGGAAAACCACTTGGTCCAGACTCGAAAAAAAACGAGCTTAAAGGAGAGCTCATGGTTTGGAGAATCAAAATGTAAACTAGGGTCTAAGGTTGCTCAATTTTTTGTTTAAATTTTATTTTTATTTTTATTATCCTTGTTGCTCAATTTTTGTGAGAATAGGAGACATACTATGGATTGAGAATATTGCAACTTCTCCATTTTTCACCAATTTTAGAGTTGACAGGACTAGTTTTGTGGATCCTGTCACAAGGTGATTTTGTTTGTCCAATTCTAGAATTAACTTGGTTAGTTTTGTGGATCCTCAGAAGGTGATTGCTAGAAGGAAAGCATTTTCAGCCTTTCTAAATGCACAAAATGAAGATGAATAAAAAAAGTAGGGAAAAGAATGAAGGATTAAAGTGCCAATTTTCACAAGTGGAATGGGATTTGAATTTATAAGAAATGCCTAAACCAATTCCCATTTCAAAGAAAAGCACAAAAAAAGAAAATAGTTGTAAAATCTTGCGCGTACACTCATCCATTGTGTGTACTAAGAACAAAAAATAAGAAGAAAATCACAAAATTAAAAAAAAACCATGAAAAGAAATGTTTTTTTAAAAAATTTACCAAAGGTTAACATAATCTTCTCACATGCCAATCACACTTTTTTTTATACTGGAACCTTGAATTGGACCTCAAGCCTTTTAGACACAGTCAATGTACCTTTAAAAAAAAAGTTTTTTTTAATGTTAAGAAAGGTCCAATTCACTTCCAATTTGTCCTTAGGCTTTTGGTTGCTGGACCCTTGACTAAAACAGTCTTTAATTATATAGTTAAAAATAACTTATTGTTCTTCTTTTGCCATACAATATAGGTATTTAGCTTAAATTCGCTTTTTTGATGATCATAATTCTTGTAACTTCTTTTGTTATTGTAATTAAAAACATATTTTTTTTTATGATCTTGGTGTTTGTTTGTTTATTTTTT
>Ga0116231_10003524_pt1 | contig 32445 bp, 14 predicted proteins | sample S1TSphgellanicum_2_FD_89695 | JGI IMG/M metagenome (GOLD analysis project Ga0116231, IMG submission 89695) | Host-associated microbial communities from peat moss isolated from Minnesota, USA - S1T2_Fd - Sphagnum magellanicum MG | ecosystem: Host-associated > Plants > Peat moss > Unclassified... | reverse complement strand
CTTCCTCCATATTTTAGCCGGGCTTTTATTTTAGCTCCGACTTAGTGGGTGTTCCAAGTTTGAAGTAACCTTACGACCACTTGAAATGTGCCACACTTGAAAACCGTCTGTGCCTTGCAGGCACGGGTTACCACTAGTATATTATAAAGAAAATAACATTGTGATTCATTTCAAGTTTGGGGCATGTGAGTCATGTGAGGTGCATGCATATCTCATGATTTTTCCTATGCACCATTTTGGTTTTAATTTACACTAATTGCCTTTTTTTGGCATAAATTTCATTTCACTTTGAGTTGAACTTTGTGAGATCGTCTTAGTCCCATTTTGGAATCGCAATAACTTTTTTCTTTGTGGGAATTAAAGAACATACCTTGGGTTTGCATTCCATTGCAAATCCAAGAATTAACAAGTTCTTTACGTCAAGTACCACTCGGCAAACCTAGGGGTGTGTTGCATTTGTTTCATTTAATTATACCTAATAGAGATTAACCATAATTTGTAAACATATTCAAGTACCTAACCTAGCACTACCACACAAATGCTCATGAAATTGTTTTACAAATCAACCCCATTTTTGTTTGGGTATTCATTTTTAATGTTCATGTTTGTTTTTTTGTGGCAAGTTTGTTTTCAAGAAGAAGGTTTTTTTTGGAAAGAAAGGGGTTTTCTTGCATCATTTTGGCCCTAACACCATCACCTTTGTAACTTAATGAGGGAAAATGCAATCAAGGACCATATATTTCCATCCTATTACAAACAATATTTTTCATTTTTATTATTTTGTGTGAGATCAGGATTGTGCAAGAAACCTAGATGGATTGACATCTTTGTGTGCAATACCCATAATCTAATTACAACCTTTTGATTCAATGACTTTGGTAAATTTCTCCTTTCTTTCTTCCCTACCCCATTTTGTGAATTTTGTTCATATCAAGGAATATGGTTGTTTGTTTGGATGATGATTGTGATGAACTTTTGTCCCTTCCATTTATTAAATAAATCCTACACACATATTTAATAAATGGAAAGGATAAAACATTTTGAAGAAAAAAATGTTGGACTTTTAGTTTGTTAAATTCAAGTTCCAATTTGGTAGTTTCAAGTTCATTTTCATGTTCCCTACAAACCATTATCAAGTTAAATATAAAGATTGACAAACTTTAAAAGATAAATATTATACCTATGACTCATGTTCAACATTAATTATTTTTTATTGATAAATCAAAAACTAATTGTAATTTGTCAAAATTATAGAAAATTGAAGCTAGTTCAAAACACAATAGAAACTTGAAACATATTACTGAATTGAACATACTTGGAAACTATTGTTGAAATTTTAGAATATTTTGATTGGGGATTCTAGATCCTTTATTTCCAAAAAAATATTATATTGGCAAGATATGCCAAACATGAATTGCATGTATGATATTCCCAAAAAATCTATGACATGTACACTATATGTTAACAACTTATATATTTACAACTTGTCCCCTTTTCAATCCTACAACACAAATATTTCAAAAAAGTTAAATATACAACATATCAAATTTGTGACATCATGAAATCTACATTCATCATTCTTGTACATTTTTATTTATCCCAAAAACAGTCCATGTGCTATAAAATATCTCTTTGCACATGAACAAGTTTAAAACAATGTGTGGCAAGAATACCTAATTTTAATAAATCAACCCATGATGATTTTCCTTCATATAATTTCTTTTAAACCTTAAATGCATGAGCATTGATATAACATATGGGTAGGGCCTATGTGTTTATGATGCCTTATTCACTTTCAAGTGGTTAAACATGATGATAATATTTGAGTATATTGTGTAATGGATTCAATGTATTATTTCATTTTCCTCAAAACCTCATTTGCTCTATAATTGTAGCTATTCAAGCCCCTTACCAAAAAGCCATTTGGTCTTAGGGAATAAATGGTAGTTTTTTTATTTTTCATATTCATTCGCCTACTATTGAAACCATTGTTCATGATGTGTTTAAATTTGTAAATATTTCAAAAATGTTTTGGATTGTGGTTAATTTGGATGGCAATGAAAATTAACTCAATTCCATTCAACATGTTTTTGAAACCAACATAATATTTTATATTTCCATCAACATCTACAAGGCAGAATTCACCATAGGTTTGAATACTTTGGGGAAGTGGGATCATCCTTGATCTTCTCAAGTCCTTAAAACATGACAAGTTCACATGGGGCACAAAAATAATTCACTTGTGGGCTCCCAACATTGAGTAGCTTAGTTGTACTGTAATAATATTATTGCCCATCTAGGACTATATGTTTTTAAATAGTTGCAAATCTATGCAGCTATAAACACATTTCACTTGAATTAATGCATGTTTGGAGTTATATTAAGATTGGCAAAGTGACATGCGGTTTGTATAATGACTAGTAGTGCTTTTAAAATTACAATAAAAAATTTAAGTTATTTTTTGTAAATTTTTTGATCACAAATTTTAAAACTTTTGGCCCCCAAAATAATACCCCAACTCGAAAAAAATTCTTCACATATTGCGAAATTGCCATGTAATATTGAAATGCTTAGATGGATATTGGTTAACTCATGGGGATATTAATTATGAAATGAACAATAAATTATTCTTTTCCTTGTGTATTTAGTTGATAAAATAATGCAAAACTTGTGGGGAGCTAGGTGTTATATGTTGTTGGGATAATAGGAAGATTTTTTTGGTGATATCAGAGCCCCCATGGGGCCACCACATTACAAAATTTGTGACTTAGGTTGTGTAATTGTAGTGAACTTGGCTCCCCCTATTGTGTGTCTAAATATTTTTTCTTTGCAATGATTTTCATTTGTTCCCTTCAAAAAATTTGTAGAATATGACAAAGATAGACTTAAGGATAATTTGGGTTGATGTGAACCAATGATGTGCACATAAGCATAAATGGCCATTTTACACATCGTGTAAAACCATGTAAGTGTAAATGAATTACACTTACATGCCCAACATTTTACATTCACACTTAAGCTTTCCATGGCCCATATTTTGATATATACATTTACACTTGCATGATGTGTGTGGATGTACTCTTGAAATACACTTCCATGATGTCATGTATTTTTTTCACCATGTGCAAGTGTAAATAAATGGTGCAATACAATTCTTAATTTATTGTGAAAGAATGAATCATGAATGAATGATGAACACAAAACATAATACACTATATGTATGCATATTACGTTTCCTCATTTTCTTCTTTCCATTGAGGATTCAAGATGATGGTTATAAAATAAATAGTTCAGCAAAGAAAAAATGAAAGAAAAAAAAAAGGGACAAATGGTAATTGTGAAAGAAAGAAGCCCGGGATGTAGTTAGGAGAAAAAAGAGGTTAGGTATGGAGGAATTATATCTTGCAATATTTTTCATTATGGTCTTGAAAGCTCCCCCAACTTGCTCCCCTTTGTTTAGGTTGTTTGTAGGACAAGATGGTGTCATTGTTTTCATCTGGCAACTCTTTGTGTTTTTCCAACCTCCAAAATTACTTGTTTCAAGTGAGCTTTTGCCCCCTTATTCCTTACCCAATTTGTTCTTTTGTGCTTTTTCTTTTTATGGTTGTCTTGCAACTCCCTTCATTGTGATATTGCATAACAAGGTTTAGGGGTGAGCTCCCCCATGTTGATCCTTTTCCTTGAATCTTTTTGTAAGCATTGGTGGTGTCATTATGGTCATCTTGCAACTGCTTAACATTACTCCACGTTTCATTAATGACATGTTGAACATATGAGCTCCACTTTTTTCCATCTTGCACGTGTTTTCATTATGGTTTTGCCTTGTTAGAAAACCACAATTTTGTCAATGACAAGTAAGAGGTGCAATACCTTCATTTTCTTATGAGACATAATTTCCAAAGACAAATGGAAGTGCAATACTCTTATATATGTATAATGGAAGAATTACCATAATACCACAATAACCTTTGCAAATCCATATATTCCATTTCCTCTTTGTTTGTTCTCCTTTCATGGAATGTTCAAGAATTTGATTTATGGTTTACTTTATGACTTTCACAAATTGTGTTTCTAGTTTATGTGTAGGGCTATGGAAAGTGGGCAAGGTATTTGGATTCATTAATATTTTGTTAAAACATTATTCAAACATTATGAAAATGTGAAATGTACACATAATATGTGTAGAAAATTTTGACAAATGAATTTTTTGACAATGCATCCAAAATGAATGATAATAATCATGATGCACATATTTAAAATGATCTAAGAATGTCGCATCTAAATTTCATTTATCATGGCATTCATCACAATCAAAAATGTCAAAACATATTAATAGGAGCCTAAAAGGGTGTCAAAAGCCATTGAATATTGTAAATTGTTGTAAATGTGTATTTTAATAAAGATTTTGAAGTTATGGTAATTATTATAAGTTGTGTTAAATGACTAATATGAGTGTTGGGGAATTCAAATTAAATTTTTATTTTATTTTATTTTGGGATTTGGTTTTAGTAGAGGACTTTTGAACTTGAACAATAATTGCATCATAAGTAATTAATTTTGCAAAGGATTCTCCTAATAAAAAAATTTAAATGATAAAAGAGATTAATATGATAGTACCTACTACTTGGTATCCAAAAGCACTCGCAATTTAAAAGTAAAATAATTTCAAAATTTCAAAACTTCAAAGTATTTTTTAAATTTCAAATTTCCAAGAGTCCTTTACCACATGTAAATGTGGTGTAATGTACATGACATATAATAAAAAGTTGTAGATTATGATTTTCAAAACTAAAGCTTAAAATAGTTTGCATATATTGAAATGATTTGAAATTATGATCATTTTTCAAGAAAAATGTTGGAAAAATCCACACACTTTTTAAAAATTCATATTTATTAAAACAATTTGATCAAAAAAAATCATACATTGGGGCAACTATAAGTATTTTTAATGACAAGTTGCAAAAACATTAACTAAAAGTTCCTTTCTATAAAAATATAAAAAGACCCACAATCATTTTATAAACCAATCCCATTAGCTCTTAATAGTGTGTTTTGACCCAAAAGTGCATTTGAACCCCACCTCCAGAAATATAATCAATCATATTATTGAAATGAAATCCAAATAAAAATTCCATTCATCAACAAAACAATTCTTTTGATTGAAATTTCATGTTGCAAGATTTTAATATTCAACACAAATATTTTGAAAGGATAGAACCAAATGGCCAAGGAAAAGAACTCCAGATCCATCCAAAGTTATATAGAGTCAATTTAAATAAATTAAAACCATGTTTACTTTTAAACAATGGTAAAGGAGATGGAGGTTTATGAATCAAATAATAAATTTATAAATTATACCAATTATATTCATAATTAAGTTAATAATTAAAACAAAAAAATTAATATCATTTAACTTCATTTGTATGAGAAAGAGGTAACAATATGGTAAAGAAAGCATAGGTTCATAATCAATTCAATAATCATTTAAAAACATAAGTTTTACGATAGAATGTAAAAACTCGTGGAATATATATTTAAAGTTAAATATTTATAAATTTTTGAAGTCAAGGTATGTGATAAAAGGTAAAGATAATGGTCAAGGAGGTGGAGATTTTGAAAAGGTATATATTCCGATATTCCAATAGTTAAATAAATCTTAAAATTTTGATTTAAAGCCTAACATTGAAAAGGAAAATTTTAAGAGTATGTGAAAAAAAGTAAAGATAATGGTAAGTGAGATGAAGATTTTGAAAAGGCATTTAACATTGTGCCAAAACCATGGTCTTATGATTACATATATGATTATGTTTGTAGTAATATGTGCCATTAGTGATTACATGTGACTATGTAATCAAATGAAACAAGTTTGGTTTACCATCTAATTGTAGACGTGGTCATAGTTGTAAATGTCATTCCATGTTTTTTATTACTATGGTCATATCAAACACATGACTATATATGATTAAACAAACGAGTATACATATATATGACTACACAAGATGGACATACAAAGTTATAAAATAATATGTGACCTCTACATGACCTAGTTTAGTTTAACCCCGTAGCTTAGTTATATAGCTTAGCCTAGACCACCTAGTGCCAACCTACCTACATACCCATGCACCAATTTACTTACCTAGTGGTTTTAAACCAAAAAAAAAAAAAAAAACCAATTTACCCACCTTATTGAGCTATTGCCCATTGACCGACCCACCCTACCATACCCTACTTCAATGAGCCCCTTAGTCTAGGCTAACCTTAATCCAAACTAACCCCCTTAGGCATGTAAATAAGTTGCATGTATAAGGACTTGAACCCTACACCTTCACAATGAGAAACCAAGTCGTTATTAAAGCACTGCACATTCATAAAATGTTTTTAAAAATTCAACCTCTTGTTATGAACATGTGTTTATTTCACATTTTCTTACATTAGGTTAAGTAGATATGTTAGGCTAGGTATAAGTTGCATGTATAAGGACTTGAACCCTACACCTTCACAATGAGAAACCGAGTCTTTATTAAAGCACTGCACATTCATAAAATGTTTTAAAAAATTCAACCTCTTGTTATGAACATGTGTTTATTTCACATTTTCTTACATTAGGTTAAGTAGATATGTTAAGCTAGGTAGGTATGTTAAGCTAAGTAGATACCTATGTTGACCAATGCAAAGCCTAACCCACCTTCGTGGTTAGCTACATAGCTTAATATAATCAACTAACCAATATGACTAATTTAACTACCTACCCACCTAGTTTAGCCTAGCCTAATTTACCTAACTTAATTACTTAACTTCTTATATAGTTAATGTAAATGGAAAATTTTGAAATTGGTCAAATTTACTGGGGAAGGAAGGGGATTTAATATTTTGTAGTCACGTTATACCTTTAATCAAATGCAACTTTACCCATGTAATAACATCATTGCACTAATATATGTTCAAGTTCACTTTGTGTATCATTAAATTTTGAATGAAATTGGACATGGTGAAAGTGGGTGACCTATTAATAAATAATGACAAGTTGTTACAAATAGGTGAATTCACTAATAGTTAATCAAATTTGCTAATAATTAGATCATCCATAATAAATTCACAAATAATCAATTACAAACCTAAGTTAAGCACCTTAAAACCTTCACTAGGATACCTATTTTAAACTCATAACCTAGCCCACCAACCTAGGGTGTAAATGTGAAGGTTTGAACCCTTCACCTTCTTTCACTTCAATGTTTAAGAAACAAATCTTTAACCATTGAATCATTATTTAAATGAATGATATGTTTTTTTTCATCACATATTATTATGCATATTTTTTATATCCTACGCAATTCTTAACAATTCTACCATAGGCTATTCTAAGTTATTCTAATGTAGGTCATTGTTGGCTATTCTACGCTATTTCACCATAGGTAATTTTTGGTTATTCTACCATAAGTTATTATAGTGTAGACCATTATTGGATATTCCACATTATTTTACCATAGGCTATTGTTGGCTATTATAAACTACTAATGGTTATTTTATTGTAAACTATTGTTGACTATTTAAAGTTATATTAACATAAGTTATTTTTTGTTATTCCATCATAAATTATTATTGGATATTTTAAATTATTTTACCATAGGATATTGTTGGTTATTATAAAATATTTTATCATTGGGCTAATCTAAACTATTTTATCATAGGCTATTGTTGGTTATTCTATATTATTTTACCATTGGTTATTGTTGGCTATTTAAAATTATTTTACCATTGCTTATTTTTGGCAATTTTATTGTAAGCTATTTTTAACTACTTAAAAATATTTACCATTAGATTTTTGGTTATTATATTATAGGTTATTATTGACAATTATATCATAAACTATTATTGGCTATTGTTGGTTATTCTATTGTAGATTATTGTTGACTATTCTTTTGTAGGCCATCGCAAATTTTTATTGGTTATTTTTGGTTATTTTAAGTTATTTAACATAAGTTGTTACTGGTTACTTTATCATAGGCCACTTTGGAATATTTTAGGCTATTTCATTGAAATTATCATTGATTATTTTATATTATTCTACTTTAAGTTATTGCACTTCTAATTATTATATGCAATTTTGTATATGTTGTTTTACCTTTTATGATATGATATTATTATTTTAAATTATTTTAAGTTATTATACCTTGGGATAAATAACTTATAATAAAAAAAACTTATAATAAGTTATGATATTTTAAGGTATAACAACTTATAGTAAATTATATGGTATAACCAAGGGTATAATAACTTAAAATAATTAAGGTAACTTAAAATAACATAAGAGTATAACTTAAAACAACACTAGGTATTTAAAACAATAACATCAAAATAAACCTATTTATCATTATAAACTATAATAATGAATATGTCAATGAGTAATGAAACATGATGTTTACATAATGACCCTATAGTGAAATCATCAAGGTGTAATAACTTATTTCACTTTTAAAGTCCCATAGTGATTTATGTCAATGAACTACACCCCACTTTTGTATTAGTGCATGTATGATTTAAAGTAATTCATCTTATTATATAATCATAATCATGAGTAACCAAGTAGGATATTTTGGTTCACATGATCACATGACTAGATTTAGGACATAGTTATCAAATGTTATAGTCATGAAAGTCATGTTTTGACTTAATGTGAAAAAAAGTTGTAAATGTCCTGTTTTTTCATGTAAGTGGCTAGGGGAAAGGAATGAGGTAGGTAGGTTTAGAAGAGGTAGTTATTTTAATAAAAGGCATAAACATATTTACATACATGATGGCAAGAATTATGTGACTTTGTGATGAATGACTTGAAACCTTATATTTTGGATAAATATAGGAAAAAATTAATATATTATCTACATATTATGTATATTATGTGTATATTAAATATTTTAAATACATTACACAACATTGAAATTTTTTAAAATTATATATTAACATAAATTTAATAATTAAGATGTAATAACTAATATATCCAAATTAAGATAATCAACCATAATATAAAAAATTGGTAAAATATAATATAATATAAGATAATGTAATATTTATAAAATAAAAATAACTTGTGATTAAAATAAGTGGTTAAAATGTTATGTTGATCATAAATTATTTTGCATAAACAAAGTAAAACTTGTCAATGTTTATTCTCAAAAGACATGTTTACAAATCATGTCATGAAAACATGTTTTCTGTTATTAGTAAACAACAAATTAAAATGTTTTTTTTTTCTTTCAAATTACTTTAAATTTTCTATGTTTATTTATCATACATGTGTGGACCTTTAAAAAACTTCATGGATGAATTTCCATTTCTTTCGTTTGAAAAAGGTATGAGAAAGAAATACATATAAAAATTTGGATTTGTAAGACAATTTATTGTAAACATGTTATCCAATCTTTGACACAACTTGCCACTATTAAATGTGGTAGATGGTTGGCAAAAACATTGAGTTGTCTACTTGAAAACTACAATTCATATATACCTTGATAACATGGATTATATAATAGACCATATATGTATGTTGCTTACATACAAATAGTATGACCATATGTTGAATTAATTTGTTTGCACCAAGTTCCAACCTATCATGCCCTTCATTAAAGGGCATATTGAATTTATTGTCTAGTGTAGTGAATTTTTCCCCATTTCATTCAATTAATGTTAGTGAATTTCCTAATGTATTACGCCACATCTCCTACTAACTAGTATTCATCCAATAAATATTGTGTGGAGCACTAGCGAAGATGTTTTTATCACCTAACATTATTTATAACAAATAGTTCAACAAGGTGCAAAAAGTAGGCTAAGATCACACATGTAATACTCATACCATATTGGTTCCATGATTCAATGGGATAATAAAACCACATTGATATATATATGGTTGTAGCCCAAGAAAAATCCCTTATAAACCAATCTATTCTAATTACGTATTGTTGTACCTATTTAGTCTTCATGCACACCCACATAAAGGATCCATCGTTGACCAATCGGTCATGAAAGGATCACATGAAGAAAGTTCCAATTTTTTGTTTCATTCAAAATCTTTTTTAAAGAGATGAATAAACCGTGTGAATTGAAATAGGTTGTAATCAATAATTTTTTGGGGAATTTTAGTTTGACAAAATCATTGAAAAAAATTCAAAGAAATATGTTTTTAAAGTGTAAATTTGATTATTTTTGATATCATATTGGAAAATCTTGCCAAATTGTCAATTTCACAAAATAAATAAATAAACTTGTTTGTAAGGATCACAAATGGTGTCAAAAGAAGAAAAGGTTGGGGTTAAAAAAATATATGAACATGTGCAATAGGTAAATAAATGTATGTTTACAAATTGAAGAATGAGACTTTGATGAAGGCATTTATGAACAATTAAAGGGTCATATAAATAAAAATGTTGAAATAATGAACTTGTTGCCATTTAGCTTAAGCTTGTAAAAAATGTGTTTCATTCAAATTTTTTTTAATCTAGTGCCAAAAACCACTTAGGTTAACTTCAAGTTTACCTATTCCTTGTTACCCATCCCCCTATCGAAAGGAATGAACATGTAACACCACCAATAAATAAATAAATAAATGTTGTGTTACCACATTTGAAGGCCATGTATCAAATTATTCACCAAGAACCAAATGTTTTATTTTACTTCACATTATAAAACAACATGCATGTGAGAATATATATGAGGAAGACATAAATGAAACACACTGAAGATCTCTAAAGTTCAAATTGAAACTCAAATCTTTAGTTAAGGAACTTGAATAAGGTTGTTTTGGGAATTCAAGTATCATCTTTGGTTCTTACTTCACATGCACCAACTTATTCATTGAGAACCAAAATGCCTCACATAGGTGCTTCATTTTCACAAAAAAATCATTTTTTATTCTTACCAGCATTGTACGACAATACCTTTTTTTGAAACAATAAAAACAATTCTAAAACTAAACGTCAATTGACAATTAATAGTTAGCTCTAGTCCCAATTAGTGAAAATTGGATTTAAACTAGGATTTTTTTCAAAATTGTAATTGGAATTAAATGTTTTGAAGAACTAAACGTGGAACAAAATTCTCAATTCTATTTATGTGTGGAATTGTAACCTTGATAATTCCAATTTATTTTTCGGAATTGAAATGAAAAGTTATTCATGAAAGGAAATAGTTGCCCAACATGAGTATTTCATCCTTACCCTACACATAAGGAAATGGTTAATCAAACTAACCTTAAATTAGAGGGTTCCCAATTTTGTTCCCAATTTTTGTGCCATAATAAGAAGACTTAAGCTTCCAATTGTGTATTTTATGTTTTCATTTGTTTGATGTGATGGACGAAAACCTATAATGGAAAGGGGGATGGTAAGGAAGCTCACAAACCCTTTAATGTAAAAGGAAAGTAGTGATGGTGTTTAGAACTCAAATCAAAGTGCAATTGTTATTTACACATTTGTATCAAATGGTTGTAATGAGTTTTTTTTAATTTCATTTAGAGATGGCTTTATTTATGTAGAGCTTTTGAGAAATTTTTCATTTGTAAACATGAAGTTAGGGCATGCATTTTGCAATGAAGTAGGTGTGAAACCCCCATGGATGGGCTGTTTTTGAATATTTATACATCATGGACATGCACAACACAACTCTAGCCTTTAATATTTACATGGAATAATTTAAATTACTTGTTTTTGCATAGTGGCATTTAATCATTTGTAAAAATTGTTTGTTTTGATGGGACAATGAAATAATTTTCATATGATTAGTCCATGAGAGATTTGCAAGAGAGAAGAATAACTAATTGCATTAATATATTTCAAAAAAATTTGTGTTTTTGTCCAAAAATCTAATGTTGAACATGGCATTGCCCCTATCAATATTTATTCAACAATTGCAACTAATGATTACATTTTTTGGTGCCTCATCAGATATCAATGACATTAAAATATGGAACACCTTGAATGCATTTTGGGGTGGCATTTGATTAAACATTGACCTAAAGGTTGGAGTTTAATGGAGGAAATGCAATTGCAAATAAAAGTGAAGATGATATTGAAAAACAAAACACTTGTAATTGCACGGTAGTTTGTTAAAATATATAAAACATTTGGTGACAATTTGTCACACCTATTCATGGAAATCTTTAATCTAGGTCCATGTCATAGTTGAAGTATTTATGTCATCATTACTTTGCAAAAGCCAAATTAAAAAACTTAATAAGTTTTTTCCATGTGTGGCTTCAAGTTTAATTCTTTACAACATGATATGAATTTGTGAACTACAATATGTGAATCTATTACTTAAGTCAACCAAAAAAGAAAAAAGTGGAAGCATTTCTTGAAAAACAGAATTGAAGAAAAAGGTTAAAAATTATTTGGGTGACCTCAATGTTGAATCAAACAATATTTTTCTAGCACATACTCACATTGGTCAAAGGTTGGTATCACATTTAAACTTTTTCTTCAGTTATGTTTGGATAACAAAATGTTTCATAACAAGCTTTTAGCTATTTGTTGTTTGCAATATGCATTCACAATAAAGCTTCAATATTGTTGAACCCCAAGGCAAAGTCATAAAATTTGAAAATTAAGGGGATGAGGTACCTTGAATTTGTAATCACATTATAACAAAAAAGTTTGCACCCTACTATCCTATAATTTTCCATTATATTGAGTTATGCATGCATATTTCACTGTTATAAAGGATGTACTTCCTCTAGTTAGATGGTTAATAATGTCACTACATAGTGATTTTACTTTTTAGACCTTACTATATTCTTACAAGTACATTTTTGGACAAATTATAAATCACATTGCTTGGGACAACATGAATATCTAACGCATATTTAGCAACTATCATTTGTTATATAAGGTTTGCCCATGTTTCTTCAAAAACCTTGACACTAGAAGTGGGCGCTTTTTATGTGGGAAGGAAATAACACTTGCCATGTGAACTAAACATAATTAACATGTGTAGAGAAGTGGTGTCTAATTTGTCATTATTTATATGATAAAATGCAACTTTTGTATAAGTATATAGTTCAACTAACTATATGGTGGCACAAACTAAACATGCATTTTAATATCTTGTATATTCTATAGATGTTGGCTATTTATCTTCATGTGGTGAGGATTCTTCTAAGTGCCAACAAATTTGTCTAAAAAATAAATCACATAATACCCATAAGTTGTTGTATTGAATGATTCAATGTAAATGAAGATGTCCAAATCTTGCATTGTCATTGGAGATGAATGTTTTGGTACACAATCTTTTGGTATGAGGTCTAAAGATAATTGCAATGGTTGGAAATACTATTGACATGTGAGGGTCAAACTTCATTAATGGAAAAAAAATTTAATAACCACAATTCAACTATATGAAAGGACTTCACATAATATTATAATATGAACATTTGTACAATGTGTTTTCTAACATGGTTTCATGGGTGGGAGTGGAAGGGACAAGATTATGAACATAATCAAGGATTGCACATGCATTAATTTCAAAAGTTTGATTGGACAATCAATTTAGGTTCTTCACAAAAAAATCAACATTAAACTAACATGTAAATGGACATGATAACTAATCATTTCTGCCTTCTACTTGCAAAATATCATTTACTTGTCTAAAGAATGTGTTTATGAAAAAATGACATCATAGTTGATGTCATTTTTGAAAATCATATATATTTTGTCCCTACATTGAAACACCAAAAATTGTCACTATAATATACATTGATTTGTTCTCCCATCGAATTGTTCGACTACCTGTCCCAAGTCCACATTTGATTATTGATTATCAAAGGGCCTATTATAACTACCAAATCGTTCAAGGCTCCAAAGGACACAAATTTATATATGTTTAGGTTATGAGATCATAATATTTTACCATCAGTGCTTTTATCCCAATAACATGATGTAGCTGTTATCATGCCTGCTCCATTTTTTTGCATGATTACACATGTCACTGCAACCATCCTTCATTAAAGATGATCTATTTCATATTAATTTACTAAAACATTCAAGGGAAGATGTAGACAAGGTTTGTTCGTATATTAATAAAACTTAAAGAACTTTGTTACAAATGCTTGAAGATATGTAGTTTGGCATTGATGATAAACAATGCATGGTAAATTTTAAGACATGGAAGCCATGAAGGCTATGAAGATGAAAATAAAAAATGTTCCATTTCAAGTGGATACCAATGTATTTGAAAGGTTTTCCAAGATTAGCTAGGCGTCGCATGCAAACCTCTGAGACACCATTAGTCCATTTGGTAACCTACATTAATGCTACAACAAGAAATTTAGCTTGCAATGGGCAATCTAAATTGGAGTTTGGTTTTTTAAATTGAAGTTTGTATCTATAATTGTATGTGTTTAGTGATATACCTTATCATGATGGAATTGTGTGCTCATGATGGTTTCATCTATTGAATCCTTGATGATGGCATTGATTTCATCAGGCACAAACATTCCCTACATGAACTCCACCCTTTTTGTTACTTACATCAGTAGCCTAATAACCATCTAACCCTTTCCCACTCTAAACATGTAACTTACACTTCAAAAAAAAGGGAACCAATGGAGGTTTTCAATTAACCAAATAAAATAAAATAAAAATGGTCTAACCATGAGCATAACATAGATTAAATATCACTTTTTCCCTTAAGGTTAATTAATTGGGTTGTGTTTCTTCATGTATTTTATCAAAAAAATATGGGAGAAAAATATATATTGTGAATAGATCAGTTTACCTCCTCAAGTTCCTTCTTGGATGACATTGTGTTAAAGTGTTACATGTCCTTTTCCAATTGCAATATGTTACAAAAGAACACATAAAAAAACAGATAAATTCCAAACATCATTTGTTCATCGTTGTTTTCTTTTTGTCCCAAGTTGTGTTGAAGAAAATGCAAATCCTAATTGCTTTCTTTGGTTCAAAATTGTTTGGAAATCTTTATCTAACTTACACAACCAATGATTTAGGTGGATGTTTGACATCAAGATCTTAAATTACTATGAACAACAAACAACAATATCTTTTGTTTCAAAACCTTGAAATCTTGAAGAAACAAATGATGAAGACTTGCAAGAGGACAAAGAAGAAAACACAATCACCATTGCCACAAAAAGACCATTGTGAACCAATTACCCATCAAAATGCCATGAAGGATGGATGATTAATGGATAGAAAACATTTTTCCATTCAACTTTTGTCCCGTATCTAAATCACAATTGGTTAGTTTTATTTATTATTTTCACTTTTTAACTTTGTTTTTGGGTTTAATTGCATATTAAAAAGAAATGGTATTTGTAGGGCTTGTGGTTATGAGTTTTACTAGAATGAGGGCATGTACAAGGTAGAGCCAAGCTTGGGCATGATTTTGATAAAGCTTGCAATTGACCATGTGTAAATACATGTATGATTTTTATTTTAAAAATGTTTCTTGAGATACTAAACATATATCAAATGGCAAAAAATAGAAAGCACGTGTTTAAAAAACATAATGCCCACTCTTTCTACGGACATTAAAAGCATGCATTATGTTTTAGAAATTCTTGCCTTTTGCAAATGGAAAATTGTGGTGAGGAACGTACCTTCCAATTACACTAAAAATATCATAAAATAAATTTACACAACTTAATGCAAGCCTCCCATCTCAACAATATTAGAGCAAAAAATCTTATAAACTTAGGAAAGTTTTGAGGTACCTAATGGATGTTCCAAGATGTTAATTAGCAAGTTGTTCTACCTACTCAAAACATGTGCACCTACTTATGTTGTTTCAATTTCATGTTTCAAAACCCCTAGCATGTTTGCTTGCCACACCCATTATGCATCCACATGTTCGCATCTTCCCATGTACATGCCATCCACCAAATCCGAATTGAACCCACTAAAACATGGGACAAAAACATGCAATATGTGACAAAAGAATGAAACATAAGATAAAACCCTAACATTTAAGTAGAAAAACTTTGGATTAATCTAAAGTTATATAATGTCAATTTAAAAAGTCATGTATATTTTAGAATAAAGATAAATGAGATGGAGGGTATCAATTTAATATTTTTTGTAAATATGAATTAAAAAATAATTCTATTGAATGTATTATAATCATTAGGTTAATCTCTGAATTAGAATATTATACTCATTTAATTTCATTTGTATGAGAAAAAAATAAAAATGGTATAGAAAGGGGAGGTTTATAATAAATTTAATAATACCTTTTACAAATATAAAATTTATGATCATTTAAAAAATGGAATGTACTATAATAGTTAAATATATCTTAAATTTTTAATTTTAAGCTTCATTTTGAAAGGAAAGATTTCAAAGGGTATCTGAGAAAGTGTGAAAAATAGTTACAAAGATAATGGTAAAGGAGGTGGAGATTTGGAAAGGGCATTTGAAAAATTTATGAAATGTACTTAATAGTTAAATGACTCTTCAAATCCTCCAAAGAAGATAAAAGGAAAAAATAACTCAACATGTAACCATTACTCACACCACATGACCAAAAGTGAGGGAAAAAAAAGATTACACACACACACACACACACACAAGTGATGACCACAATACATGTAATGATTTTTTTTTACATGTGACCATAGATAAAATGAATTAATAAACTCAATTTCTACATGCAACCATAAACATTAAATTAAAACAAACTTACATACATGCCATTATAAATAATGAATTAACATATTGAAATTCAACATGCAAGCATAATTTTTTTATAGGTGACTATAATATTGAATTAATATTTTTTTACATGGGACCATACAAAATGAATTAATAAAATTCTAAAATCATACAATTGTATGGTTTTTACATTTGACGGTAATGGAATTTTTAATAAAATACTTATTCTCAACATATGATTGTAAATAAAATGAATTAAAAATATTATTTCCAACATGACTTGACTATAAATGAAATAAACTAATCTACAACAATTAAAAAATGAATCAATAAATTTAATTTTTACATGTGATTGTAAAGATTGAAATATTTTACAAAACATGCAATGAAAAATTATTTGAATTATTCTCAACTTGCAATCACAAATATAAAATGATTCAAAAACCTTATTTTTAGCACATGATTATAACCTTTTTACATGTGACTATAAATAAAATGAATAAAAAATAATTTTATATGCAATTGTAAAAAATGAATTATAATTATTATTTTTACATTTGACCATAAGATGTTTAAACATGACAATAAATTAAATTTTTATATTTTTCCCTTACATGCAACAAAAATATTTTCACACGTGATGATAAAAAAATCTATAGTAAATGATTGTACTTTTTTAGTTTCATGTTATTTTCATTGTCTTTTATATATTTCCTTATAATTATTATGGATTACCTTGTATTATATTCAAGTGGAAGAAAATAATAAAATAACATAACTTTTTTTTTATTATAGTCAAAATTAGTTGCATCTTTGATTTGATATAAAGATTCATCTAACACAATGCCAACATGAAGGCAAATGCAAAATTGCCACATCATGTTTGTTTGATCAACCATGACTTGCAATTTGAAGGAATTTGGTGGCTTCACATATGTTTTCATGTCCTTGAACAATCACTATTAGGTTAAATATTATTGTTAGTTGTTGATCATATTGTTGGTTTAATTCATTGTGTTCACTTCATGGAAAATTTTAGAATACTACCAAGATGGTCTCGTGAGGCTTGTTTTCTAGCCCTTTTTTTGGAGATATTTTATAGTGAGAAAAAAAATCATGCAATTAGGAAACAAAAAACATATCTTGTTGATGTAAACTTTTGTGAGGTGTTTTTAATAAGGCATTATGGGTGGCATGTATGGTGTGTAGTGTTTGGAAAATAGTTTTATTTGGTAATAATAAATTTTCATTTTTCTTATGGTACACATAACATCACAAACTTAGCATATCACGATTTAATAATGGAAATTGTGTAAAATTCGTCCATTCATAAATTGTATATGTGTTTCATGCACTAATATGGTGCATTTCAAACGCATTTGACACACATATTTGTAGGAAGATGCAAAATTTGTGCGACATTCATTCATTCATAGGTTCATATGTCATTTGTAATCACATTTATTTGTGTGTTAAACATGTTTTCAACGCATGATATTCATGTGTAAAATGTACGAATATATGAATGAATAAACTTTGCATGATTTTCATTATTAATTCATTACATGTTAATTTGTGATGAATCCCTTGTGTAGGACATAAATAAATGTTTGTCAAAATGAAACCAACATAGGCTAGAGGGCTTACATATGATGATGTTGTTTTTCTAGCAAGAATTTAATTTTTTCTTTTGTGTAATACATGTATTAAAAAAGTGTTTGATGACGTTTGCAAATGAAAAAAAATAATATTGTTGATTGGGTATGCCTTTCACCGTCATATCTTGTGCTTTTGCATGTTCACATTTCCATTAACTTTATTTTGTGATTTTGTTTTTGGTGTATTTATTGATTAGAATTTTGTTTTCAAACCTTCATGATCCTTTCAATTTTTCACCCATAATTACTCCCCATATTATAGTACATACTCCCTCATGCACTCCAATTTCCAATTATAATATTACATTTGCTTAATATTTATGATTTTGTTGTTATGATTAAAAGCTTACAACGAAAGTCTTCATATCAAAAGCAAAGGTCTCCAAAGGCTTTTCATGAAGATGGAACAAAAGGGATTTGGTTGTTTGTGTTACAATGGTCCGTAAATGGAATGTGAACCAATCCACTTATTCGGGGTGTGTAGCTTTAGAACTTGGGTGCATGCACTTTACTTTCATCAAACAATGGTTGTTGTGCACCTTATTTTCCCATCTAAAAGTATAATAAATTAAGTATAAGACAACCACATGTCAAATGACATGGAATTACCATGTGTGACTAGGCAATGTCATCACAAGATGGGGATGCAAGACATTTTTTTTCTATCCAATGATTTCGATCTTTGTGGTGGTGAATGTTTGATTACTTTTTGAATATTTTGTGTTATTTGTTGTTTTTTTTTTTTTTGGCTAAGGTATTTAGTTGTGGAAGTGGCATGGCATATTAGTTTGAAGGCAATAAACATGCATGTAGAGAATTATTAAAACCTCCACAAGAAAATGCATCAATATGAAAAATGTTATTCTAGATTATATTAACTTGAAGTTGCTCAAAGAAATGATGACCATTTGCAAAAATACCATCAAGATTTTTCTAAAGCTTTGATTGTCTCATGCATACCAATATATTATCATTAACCATTTTGAAGATCTCAAATGAATGCTTCCCCAATCCTTTAGACAATGATAAAATGCATAGTAAAGATAATGTGGGATTATTCACACATTCTTTTCAATTGGACAATGTATATTAGGGTAAGGTTCAAAGTTCCATTTGCACTCTATTTGAATGATGAGTGATGGATTTGTCTAAATAAACTTAAACCCAATTCCAAACATCTTTGAAAGTGTGTGGAATATACAAATTTTTGTGAAACATGTAGGCTTGTAAATCAAGTGTTCTAAGATAAGTCAAGGATCTTATCTATTTATTATTATTTAGATTATGTGTTGTGTCATGTCTTATAGAAATTAAGGGTTCTTGTGAATGCTTTGGATTTCTTGAATGTAAGAGGGCTAGTTGGATGTTTAATATTTTGTTTTATTTGTTGAAAGTATGCAAAGAAAGCAAGGTTATCTTATGGAAAATGATATTATTAATCACAAATTTAGCATACGGCAAATTAATAATGAAAATTTTGCAAAGTTTGTTCATTCATAAGTTCATACATTTTACATATGAATATCATGTGTTGAAAACATGTTCGACACATGGATAAATGTGACGATAGATGAAGTATGAACCTATGAATGAACAAATGTCACACAAATTTCACATCTTCCTATAAATTTGTATTTCAAACATTTTGTCAACGCATGATGTCAATGTGTAAAATGTATGAATAATGAATGAACACAATTTTCACGATTTCCATTATGAAGTTGTGAGATGTTAAATTTGTGATTAGTACTCATATAATTGTTGATAGTGATAACATCCTTGATCTAGTACATTTCCCCCTTTTTCTTGTTCCACATCTTTTTACTGACTATCTCCTTTAACATCTTCATTGAATCTCTTTCCATTCCTTTCTTTCCTTTAAATTTTGATTGGTTGCTTTATATTGCCTTTTAACATTCAACAATAGAGATAAATCATGATTCAAGGTGGTGATGCAAGAACCTCATAAAGATATTTACCCATGTTAAAACTTAAAACTTTTCAACTTGACATTTTTTCACAACATTTTTTTTCCCCTTTGGTTATCACTTTCATATCAAATTGTAAAACCTTGCCATTCTTAATTGTTACGGTATAATGCTTTAATTTATGAGTCAAGATGGTTATTAAAATCTACATATTTCTTTTTTTGGGGGGCTTTCTTGAGTTAATATCATTTTCCACATGGGTTGGGACCTATGTTTACCCCAATATTGTGGTCCCTATGGTGATTGGAGTCCCCCTCCCCCCCCAAAGAAAAACTTATAAAAAGTTCCATATTGACTAAATGTGACAATTAATTTTTTGATTACCATCTTGAAATTTTTATTATTTTTTAATTTTTTTTTCCCTTGTTGTTATTGTTTATCTTTAATTATTTTGATTTTCAACATTTTTGGGATGGAATTATGTTGTTACAAGGATGGGAACTAGGGTGGACTTGGTGTGTCTTTTGGTGCCTATGGCAACTAAAGTTTGATCTTGCTAAAAAAAAACTTATAGAAAGATTACTTATTTAGATGAAGTGATTAAATTTCAGTCACCATATCAATGATTTGGATTTTCTTAAAAACTTTTTGGAATTTTCTTTCCCTTTTTCTAAGATGGAACTTTGGTCATCACTAGGATTAGGATCTAGGTCCACCCCATTCCCGGTGGGAATTAGACTTACTTTGAAGTTCCATCCTTGGGAATTTCTTTAAAAAAAATCAAGTTTGTCAAGATGACAATCAAGACTCAATCATCGTATTTGGAGAATTTGAATTGTTTTATTAGGGTTTTTTGTTTTTTGTTTTTCTTAGGATTGAATTTTGGTCACCATAGGAATTGGGATCAAGGTGGGTTGTGGTCCCAATCTTCTTGATCATCAATTGTTAACAAGTATCAATGACCAAAGTACAAACCCAAAAAGAAAGAAAGAAAAATAAAAATCCAAACTATTGAGATAGTGGTTGGAATTCATTTGCCACATTTAGATAGTATTAGTTTCTTTATAAATTTGTTTTTCTTTCTTTTTGTGATTGGGATTGAACTCTTGTCACCATAGGGATTGAGACCTAGGTCCACCCTAATCCACTATGTCCAAAAATGTTTTTTTTTCAAAAATTAAAATTCCAAGTCTACCTAGTCATTAAATTTCTACAATGACAAAGCTTTGATCACCATTGGGGTAACTAGTTTTACCCCTAAGAAAAGAACAAAATTCTATGGCAACTAAACTTTGGTCACCATTGGGGCAACTAGTTTTACTCCGAAGAAAAAGAACAAAATTCTATGGCGACTAAACTTTGTTCACCATTAGCGTACTAGTTTTACCCCTAAAAAAGAATGGAATTCTATCGCAACCTAAACTTTGGTCACCATTGGGGAAACTAGTTTTACCCCTTAAATAAAACAACAAAATTCTATGATGACTAAACTTTGGTTCCCATCGGGGTAACTTATTTTACCCTTAAAAAAGAAATGAACTTCTACGATGACCAAACTTTGGTTGTCAATGGGTTAACTAATTTAACTCCTAAAAGAACAAAAACTTCTATGGCATAATTTTATTTATTTATTTATTTATAACCTAGGTTGATCCTATGTTGAGCTAAGTTAACCCTATGTTGATTGTACTCTAAATTGACCCTATGTTGACCTAGGTTGATCGTAAATCAACATAACCATGCAAATCATTTGTATAATCTCCTAATTCTTATGATCAAACTCCTATATCTTTAGGTAAAGCTTTACCTCAATGACATAATCTCACATGAAACAAGACAATTATTTTGTTTTAACTTGGTTCATTCATCCTTAGGAGCTAGATCTTCAGATCTTACAAAAAAATTAATAACCCTTAAGGATATGATGTCAGGATTAGATTTTGATAAATTTTCATTACTTACAATGTTCAAAGTGGGTTTTTCCAATTCCTTCTAATGATCAAAGACATGTGAAACTGTCTACTATCGATGACAGTTAAAGCACAAAAAGGAAAGACCATTTATCTTCAACCAATTGCTAAGATTACATCCAGGTACATGAGCGGGTAATCTACCTATGGACTTGGGTATGCCAAACAATCGTGCCGGCTCTCCAACACATGGTCATATGAGGCTGAAGGTGTAAAAACTAACAATTTTGCAGACCCATTGTGGAGTTGTTTGTATGCCTTCAAATGCACACTCCATTCAGGATAGGATCAAGTTACAACGAGCTGCCAGGCTCCGAAACTCTGCAACATCAAGCTGCAAAGATCCATCCTCTGTTAGTACATGACCAGATGGTCCTGCTGTTGACACTCTATAGATATTAGGATAACTGGTAGCAAGAAAATTCTACAGGGAACTCAACCAGAAGAAGCGGAATCTGGTCCCCATTTGAAGACAACACTAAGCATAGGACTAAGACTCTAAGCTCTGTGTCCTATCTGTGCAGCTGTTTAGCTGTTGTGTTCACAAGTAGAAATAAGGTATATTAATGCCCAAGGGGTGCACATATTCATGCTAATTAGAAACAAAAACAGATTGGAACACAACATTGAAGAGATGGGAACTGCTGGTCAGGACTGTTACAGATGACAGATTTACTCACCATGCCATCTTGATTGCTATCAAAAAATTCAACCATGTCAGACAACTCGTCCTTGCTCCATGCAAAGTCATGTGCAGTTGCTACATATGCAATGTCTGCTACAGAAAGCCGCCCCCTTCCCTTATCTGCAATATCAATTATTGACATGCAACACACATCTCAAATCTTCTATTTAGCTTCCCCTATTGAGGCATGAAAATCCCAACATACCAATCCTAAAACATGTCAAAGGTGCATGGAAAGGGATACAAACTGATATTCACCATCAAAGAGGGCAAAGAGTGCATCTAGTTCGCCCTCTGTAAACTGTGATCTTCCTCCTTGATTCTGCAAACAGCATTATTGGCAGATTTTCATTAGTTTTGATTAGGATTCTGCCAGTGATACCTTCGGCATACTCTCTTTACATCAGGTTCCTTACCAATAAACTTGATTACTCGCTCTTTCAAGACACTTGTGGAGTCAACACTGGTGAGGAATTAAATCTGCATTCCATTCAACTCCAGCTTTGAAATTCGATACCACACACATGCAAGAAAATGACACAATTTTATCAAGGACCTATTTCTCACAGCTCCTGTAGAGTTGAAAAGAAACCATCTTCCTGTGTTGTAAGAGCTTCCTTACCTTCTGTTTTCTCCGTCTCTGTCTGTGACCAGATACATCTGGAGGCAATGCGGAATGTAGATCTTTACCCCTTTCAGCTACACCTATGTTTTTAGACACCTTAATCTTTTTGTTGCGAGTCCAATCAGACTGATTTTGGATTTCTCCAGTACCTGCAAATTCCAAAGGAGTTCCCATTGAAAGAGCCAGAGCCTGGAAACAAAAAACACTCACCTTTATTATGAAGCAAGAGAAGAAAATACTAGGTGCAAAGAACTTATGTACCAAGACTAATGATGACACAAGATAGAAAAATAGAGTCTCAGGATAGTATTTGTCCTTGTCTCTACTCAGAGGTTCAGCAACGCAAAAGTGATACAGATTTCCAAAAGTCAAGAGGAGAAAAAACTACGCTACACAATCACTGAATATCCTAAATATACAGCCTCTAAACAGAAAAGTATCAACTTGACATAGGCATACCTGCTGAAGAGCAAGCTCTTCATCATCAAGATCAATGTTACTTGGAAGCACAGGTGCAGAATGAAGCGAGTCCTCCTATAGAAATCAGAAAAGAACCAGAGATTCAGACATAAAACAATCATCCTCCAAGCAACAGTTAGATGGATAGCAAATTGCGATGCACAAAGTTTCATTGCGAATCACTTAACTATCTAATTCTGCACAAACTCTGAGTTGCTCATCTGCATTTGAACTCTCTGGCAGTTCATCTTTACAGTGCTCCAAAGCCACCCAATCCTGGCAAACAAAGGGAATTGCCCAAAAAAATTCTGACTACAAAGAGAATCTAGGGTGACCTAAAAATGTCTGACCTTGCTGTCAGAGTTATGAAGACTCTCATCAGAATCTGATTCAGTCTCATCATCATCAGTAGGCTCATACTCTTTGTCCTTCTGTTTCCCTTTGAGTCTTCGAGGTGAACCACTACTAAAATCAGACTCAGATTGCTCTGTGCTGCTACTATCCATCGCAGCATTGCTGTAAAAGTACAAGAACACAAGATGATGTAAGGATACAAGAACACAATTCAATTTAGGGTTGAGGATTTTGAAAAAGGATTGGGAAAACTTGGAAAAGCATTGGGAAAACTCAATTGTAATAAGAACCCAATTCAGTTTTTGCAATCTTTTTTCCGGAAACACAAAAAAAAATCTTTCAGCAATGTTCGACATCCAAATCAAGGAAAAGAAAAGAAAAAAAAAGTGAGGGCGAATTGAATTGTGCCTTGTTGGAATTTTCTCTTTGAGTCGTTGAGACCGTCTCTTAGGTTCTCCTCCTGCTTCCGCTACTTGCTTTTGCCTCCGCTTCACCTGCTTGCCGTCTTTCACCAAATCTGCTACTGAAGATGCTAATTCAGAGAGTCCTAATGCAGCAAACACGGCCTTATTATGCTCTATGGTTCGAAGTCGCTCCTTCTCATACTCTGTAATCACCTCATCCCCTAATTCCATCTCGTCTACTCCCATTTCTCCACTACTACCACCACCACCACAATCGCCACCATTCTTTCCCATTCCGCTACTCAGAAAACAAAATCAACTCCCTTAAAAATCACCCACAACACCGCTGCTTGAACACAGACAAACAGACACACAATATTTCAAGCTATCCAGAACATCTCTTCTTCTTCATTTGCAAATCGATCAACAAGAGCACCTCGACCACTACACAACACTTGCAAATTTCAGCGATGGCAACAAGAGCAGTATTGAACAACCAGAGCACAAACCCTAAATCTGAAACCCTAATTCGATCAAACCTCTCTCAACACCCAAATTCCTGTGTCCCAACTTCAGAGGGCTTTGTTTATTTATTTATTTATTTATTTATAATTTTAAAATAAAAATTTAAAATCTTTAATTTAATAAATATTTATCCAATTTTGTGATGTAGTAGCCACAGTGGCAATCATCCACAAGTGGAATGAGCCAAATTTGGCTATAGGTCAGAGGGGAAACTAAAAATTTCCTGGAATCCTGCTATGTTTTGGCGACCTCCATGAACCCTATTGTCTAAAAAATGAGGATTCAAGACCTTTTTTGCCGTCAAAAAGTGGTGACTTTGGAGCATTCTTTCAAAAACTAAAGCCCCTTGTACCATGTAACACTCAATTGAAATTTCATTAAAAAAAAAAAAAAACTCCCAATATTTTACTTTATTTTTAAAATTTTAAAGGGAAAGAAGAACACCAAGACTTTGCACCCCATTTTCTTCTCTTTGTGGGAAAAAAAACATGTATTGGTGGTATTCAAATCCTTGGCTCTTTTGTGTGTGTCTCAAAAGGGGGAAAAAAAAATCCTTTGATGCTTAAAGTCGTACACCTCAAAAGGTCCCATCAAAAGCTTCATCATCCATACCCAAAATTGATGTGTCCCAAAGAGATTTGATTTTTTTCCTTTTAGAAAAAGAGAAAGAAGAAGCCAAAGATTTTGCACCACCCATAGGAAGACATTTTGTTCTTTTGTGACACAAAATAAAATAAAATAAAACAAAAAACAACACAAGCAATGTTCTAGAACCATGTCTTTTAGTGTGAGTAGGTTACAAGGTTGCAAATGTATAAAGAAATCGGAAATGCTAATTGTATTCAAAGAGAACTAGAAACCCTAATCCTTGACCAAAGTTGGTTGTGACAAAAGACATTTAAGTTTTGCATGCGAGGTGTTTGGGATTGATATTCCAATTGACATATGTGATTCCTAAGTATTCTTTAGCAATTGTTTGATGAATACCTTGGATGTTCAACATTTGCACAATGGTGTGAGCCATAAGCTACCATGGCGAAGTAGATCATGGCGAAGCAGATTAATGAGATCAAGGACATTTTGCTGATGACATAGCAGAAGAATGTGCGGTATGTGAAGATCGAGTGCAGCAAGGATGTGGTGAAGTTCAAAGACTTGTGATACAGCAACTGCCTTTGCTGGCATCCTGTGGTGGTCAACAAGCGAAAGAAGAATAGAAAAAAAAGAAGAAGAAGAAAAGAAGAGGAAGAGGAGAGTAACATGGAAAGAATGGTTTGAACAACTATGGTGCGATAGGTGGTGCGTTAGCCCACCATCGCTATTGCATTTATAGAATACGAAAAGGGCCATACTTGTCTTATTTGTTTTAGAGTAATTCATGTGTCCTAGAGTTAAACCCCAAGACAAATAAATTATTTTGTCTTGTCAAAAGGCTAGGACCTATTCCTTGGGACACTGGCTTCCACACCTTAGGATTTGGTGTCCTAGGACAAAATGTTTTTAAGAACCTAGGACCATAAGGTTTGAGGGCTTAAGATAAATGAATTCAAGGTTTAGGCCTTGATGTTTTTCTAATTCTAAAATAGTAAGGCCTAGGATATGAAAAAAATAGTGGTGAGTAGCAGTTTATGTAGTATCTTAGAATTGCATTAAACCATGTTTGAATGTTCGGAAATTGAAGTGTATGTTGTACAATAGTGTAGGTTTCTTTTGCGTTCTAGAGATGGAAAACCATGAGATTCAAGACCTTGGAAACATTGTGTGAGATGGAGATCAAGCTTGCATTCCATGTAACTCCATGTAGGACTTGAGATGTTAACATCTTTGCATTTGCCATTGCTTCGAAACCTTTTTCTAGTGCAAAACTTGTGAGAATCACTATTGGCTCTTGTGTCGTTGCACCCTAAGGTACGTGAGTCAGAATACAAAGCGTTGTTGCAAGCTTTTAGGTACAATGTTGCATCACATGTGATGGCGATCATGTATGGCTATTACAAGAAACAATGTTGTGGTGCTTGATGAATTGTTCTAGCTTTTATTACTAGGAGAAGGAAAGTGATGGTGTAATAGAGAATGATGACTAGTGAAAAAACAACAACAATGGTTGTAGGGAATTTATAGCTACCCATTATTTCCAATTTTTCGAGCAACCGACAATGCCTTTTCTACCACCACCAACCACAACCACCGTGAAGTCCGCTAGCTAATACTAGAGGTTTTTCACAAAGCTTTTCACAATTTCGACTCTTCTACTAAATGCTCTAACATCTATAAAATTATTCACAATCTGGATCCCATGAACACCCTAAGCCAAATGTTTTATAAAAACACAAAGCCAAATGTCTTTAGGCCTAATATGAAATTACACTAAACCATAAACCCAAAAACATGGGTACAAAATAAATGAGTTTTGGCCTAGTGTTAGACCCTAAGCCACAAAGTTTGAGCATAAGCCAAATCATGTTTTGGCTTGGGCATTTTGGCCTAATGTTAATGTCGCAACCCTAGCCTTAGGTTTGCGACCAAGGCAAGGGCTTACAAAGGTGCGGGCCAAGAGTGAGCCCGAGAGTCACATTTCATGCTTTCGGGAGTGCAAGAGAGTGGGAGGGAATGAACCCTCACACTCCCAAATGAACTCCCACTTTGGGAGTTGGAGTCCCAATGGACTCCTGAATCTTTAAAAACTAATTGTAAAGGTCAAAACTCATTGGATTGAAATAATCCTTATATCATTGAAAAGATTTTGGAATTTAAATGTCTAAAATGGGCTTGCATGACTCATTTGAATATTAAAAACACAAGTTATGGCCAAAAGAAGGGCCAGGAGTCAAATTGACAATTTGACTCCTAACCACTAAAAGTCACGAATCACCCCAATTTCCTTGTGTGCAGGTGGTGTGCCACATACCATTGAAAAGCTCTCGACGAGGGCTAAAACTTTTCTTTAGACCTCATTTCAATCGGAGGTCTACACACAAAGTTATGGGCCCCCAAAATCGTAAAAGTCCCAACTTTGGGAATTTCAGGACTCCCATTTGGGAATCCCGGGACAAAATGCCATTTGGGTGCTAGCCCCGTGGCTAGGCACAAAGTATACTATAAGGGGGGAAGGTGGTGGTTTCCCCCAATTTTGAGCCGTGGTGAATTTTGTGAATTCATGGTTGCTCGTGGCTCGTCTGTGCACCAAAGGTGTTTCAACTCTACGTTAACTAACATGTTGTTTGGTTTGTGTAGGTCTGTGTGAGTAAGTGACTTGCTTGTCAAATTTCCTAGTCCCATCCCGGAGCTCCAGCACGCCCCTTTACCCTCGAAGTGTTGCAAGCCAAGGAGTCGCCCTAACTCCGTCTCCTTTTGTTATCTTCTTCTTTGGACTCGCAACTCAGTCCATCAAGGAGCTTGGGGTGCGTCAATTAGAATATTTTTGAGATTTTTTATTTAGGGTTAGAAAATTGTTGAACATTTTGGCTTAGGGTTAGCATCTTTTTGGGCATCTTGGTTTAGGGTTGGCATTCATTTTAGCATCTTGGCTTTAGCTTGGCCACTTTGGCCTAATCATAGGGTTAAAATTAGTACAATTATTTTTGCATTCTGTATGTGTTTTTGCAATGGTTAAGTTTGCAATGATAAGAATTTTAATATTAATTTTTAAAAAGTTCATTTGGGCTTTTGCATCTTAGAATTTTGGGCCTACCATCAATATGATTTTTATTTTTATTTTTTTAAAATAAAAGTTTACTTGGGCCTTTGCATCTTAGAGTTTTGGGAGTTGCCTTTTTTGTATGGTTGCCTCTGTGCGTCCTTTATCAGTTCAAGATGCCTTTTATTCTCATTGTTTTAGCCTTTACATTTCAAGGGGCCTTACAAGCCATGTTAAAAGTGTTCACCCTCATGCTAACCTTGTCTCCTAGGCTAACTAGGTTGCTTTGTTTTTGCAGGTGTCTTCCCCTCTTATGATACACCCTAGTTTTATCCCTTTTGTTTCTTGAGGTTGACTTTGGGCTTAGTCTAACTTCATTTTGGGTTTGTTTAAAGTTCATTTTGCATGCCTTCATTTGTTCTATAAGATCCTTTGAACCATTCAGGATGAAGTCGTGTAGGTTTTTTGCTTATTTTTTACTAAATTGCCCGATATCTAATGGACGAATTAACATGGTTCCTTCTCTTCCTCTTGCCATGTTATTATTTACACTATACTTGAAGAGGTCGTTAAGGTCAAAAAGAGGTTTATTCTCGTCATTGGAAGTTTATGGTGGGCGACTAGTATTCTCTTTAGGAGAAGTCCTCTCATGCTTCACGTGCTCCCCATTCCCACTGCTTTTTGGACAATTATTCGACCGTTTGTCTTTGCCAATGTTCGATTTTGGGTAGGGCTAGAAAGTATAGTTATGCTGTTATAACTTTTTAACCCATGATGGCAGCTTTTCCCTTGGAAAACATTGTTGTAACTTTGAGTCAATTGCACCTTGTTTTTTTTAACCCTATCCTTCCACTTATTTTTAATTATTAACTTGAACACACCTTTGTCTTGGATAAGACTTTGTTTGCACATGCTTTAACCACTGTTCCCCACTAGTTTTCAAGTGGGTTATTTAGGATGGTTTATGGACATTTCTCAAGATGTTTCATACTAAAAGACCCATCTTTAAGGTTTTTAGAATTATTTTAGGTTGTTGCTATTGTTACCCATGGTGATATCCTTAGGTCGGTGACCCTAATGTTGGGAACTACCAAATTATTAAGCATGGCAAAGGACTTTAAAGGTTTTCGTCCTATTACCATAGGTGAGGTGTTTTTTTGACTTATTAGTCATTCCATTGTCTTTCATCTTTGGGGGTTGCTTTAAAAACACCTATCCCCCCATCAATTTAGAGTATTGATCCATGGAGGCTGTGAGACCATCCCTTTTAGCATAAGAACCCTCTTAAACCTACACCCTGATTAGGTCATGATGCAAATTGACGTTGAAAATGTTTTTAATAACGTTTTTCAAGCAGTTATTTTTAAGGAGTTGCTAGATGTTAGGGGTCTTTTGTCGAACATAATTTTTTTTACCATGTTGTTTTATGGTGTTCATTCTTTTCTTTATTACCAACCAGGGCAACATGAGGAGGGGGTCACCATTATTGACTCATCTTCAAGCACAAGGCAGGGTGACCTTTTAAGAGGTATTTTATTTGCCTTAGCCCATTATCGAACATTCTTAGAGACCATTGCATGGGCCCCCAACTATGTATTTCCATCCTTAGTAAACGATATTCACATTGTGGGCCCTACATTATTATAATATCATGGTTTTTTGAGAAGTTCAAATTGATTAACTTGTCATTTTGACTAATGGACATGTACATTTTGACTAAAGGCTAAGGGTTTGAATGACACAGGTATGTGTTAACTAATCAATTTGATTATAATGGTTTATTTTACTAAATACACATAATCAAGTTGTACAACATTAGTCAAAATGGTTAACGGTCTTCAGTCAAGTTGAACATTTAGTCAAAATGGTCAATGATCCTTAATAAAATATAACATGGTCTATTACCCTATGTATCTACTTCCTATCTATTCATCCACCTATTTATTTAATTAACTACTTACCTACCTATTACCCACCCACCTATCTATTATTTACCTATCGACCTTTTTGTCTATACTTTCTCACCTACCTACTTACATACCTACTTATGTTTTTCACTTTCGTACAACCTACCTATTTACCCACCTACTTACTTACCCACCTACCTACATATTATCTACTTACTTATCCATTTATTTATTTATTTTTAACCATTAGGTGTAACCATGAAGTTTCAACATTATATTTAGGCATTATATTTAACCATTAAGTTTAACCATTAGTTTCAATTAAAATTTAACCATTATGTTTAACCAATAGATTTTAGCACTAGGTTTAGCTTAAGTTGAACCATTATGTTTAACCATGAGATTTTAACATTAGGTTTAACTTAAATTAAACCATTAAGTTTGACCAATGGGTATAGCCTAAGTTTAGCCACTAGGTATAGCCATTAAGTATAACCATCATGTTTAACTATTAGAGTTACCCATTAGATTTGATTTAGGTTTAGCCATTATGTTTACCCATAAAATTTAACCATTAAGTTTATCAACTATATTTAACCATTAGATTTAATCATTGGGTTTAATCAATGTTTAACCATTATGTTTAATCATTATTTTAAATCACGAAGTTTAACTACTAAGTTTAGCTATTATTTTAAGTCACTAAGTTTGACCATTAAGTTCAGCCACTAAGTTTAACCATTATTTTAAGTCATGAAATTTAGCCACTAGATTAACCGTTATGTTTAGCCATTCTTTTAAATCATTAAGTTTAGCCATTAAGTTTAACCATTATTTCGTCATTATTTTAAGTTACTAACTTTATCCATTAGATTTAACCATTATTTAGTTCATTAAGTTTAACCATTAGATTTAACCATTATTTTAAGTTATTAAATTTAACCACTATGTTTAACCATTATTTTAACTAATTAAGTTTAACCATTATTTTAAGTCATTAACTTTAACCATTACTTTAAATCATTAATTTTAGCCATCAGGTTTAATCATTGCTTTAAATCACTAAATTTAACCACTAAGTTTATGTCGCAACCCTAGCTTTGGGCTCGCGACCAAGGCTAAGGGGGTTGCAAGGTTGCGGGCCAAGAGGAAGGAAGCTCGGGAGTCAAGGCAAAGGCATTGCAAGAGTGCGGGCCAAGGGGAAGCCCGAGAGTTAAGGCAAGAGGAAGCCCAGGAGTCACATCACATACTTCCGGGAGTGTTAGAAAGTGTGAGGGAGTATGAGGGAGTGAACCCTCACACTCCCAAGGCAACTCCCACTTTGGGAAGTGGAGTCCCGGTGGACTCCCAAAACTTCAGAAAGCGATTGTAGGGGTCAAACCTCAATGGATTGTGGCGTTCTTTATATCATTGGAAAGCTCTTGAAGCGTAGATATCTAAAATGAGCTCGCATTGCTCATTTGGACATCTGAAACACAAGTTATGCCCAAAAGAAGGGTCGGGAGTCGAATTCCCGGGAGTCTGCCAGTTTTGACTCCCGACCACTAAAAGTCGGGAATCGACCCGAAATACTTGGCTGCAGAAAACGTGCGACATACCGTTGGAAAGGTCTCGACGAGACCTACAACTTTGCTT